>Ga0224501_10004968_pt1 | contig 10490 bp, 5 predicted proteins | sample SF_Oct11_sed_USG_4_FD_169105 | JGI IMG/M metagenome (GOLD analysis project Ga0224501, IMG submission 169105) | Sediment microbial communities from San Francisco Bay, California, United States - SF_Oct11_sed_USGS_8_1 | ecosystem: Environmental > Aquatic > Marine > Sediment | place: USA...
AATTATTTGTCATGAAAGGGCAACTCCAACTATAAATTACAAGTTTTCCACCATACTCTTTCTATTGAGGATTACATAGTTATATTAATCTGGTGTTGGTTTGGCTCATTTTTCGTGTTTGAGTTTGGTGATCCTAGGGGCTCACTTCTTTTAAAGTGAATGCATAGGCCGTATTTTTCATAATATCCTATTATGGTTCCACAAAAACGGGTAGTGCGAAACCTGATACCCATACCCCGATACTCCGGTACCTCCGAAACCTAGTACTCGTACCTCAGAAACCCAATACCTGATACCCCGATTCCTCCGAAAATGGATACCTTTTGTCGGAAACCCAACACCCTAGTACCCCAATACCTCGGAAAATCAGTACTCTCTGAATGATTAAACTCCCGGCTCGACTAAGCCTATCGAGCGATGAGATTTTACTTATGCCGATGTCAAGAGAATACCTGCTGCGCGATCACATAATCAATTAACTTTATCAGTCAGTGAGGGCGCTAAAAATGATAACCGTGAACAGAAGTTATCTGGTAGTGGTACAAGATGAGAATCAAAAGGTAAAGCCCCTCGGGCTTTACCTAATGATTGGGTAAAGCCTTTGGGAGCAAACCATGTGACATATTTAGCGCCTTCATATAGGCTGCCTATGCGGTAGTCCCCACACAGCCCAGGAAACACGGTAAAGCCCTCAAGGGCTTTATGTCAAGGGCTTTATCTAATGGCTTTACCGTTTGTTCATTTTTCATGTGTACCAGGTAACTTCTGTTCACGGTTATCATTTTTAGCGCTCTCACTAACTGATGAAGTCAATTGATTATGTGATCACACAGCAGGTAATCACTTGATATCGCCATAATTAAAATCTCATTGCTCGATAGGCCTAGTTGAGCCGGGAGTTTAATCACTCAGAGAGTACTAATTTTCCAAGGTATTGGGGTACTAGGGTGTTGGGTTTCCGACAAAAGGTATCCATTTTCGCAGGTATCGGGGTATCAGGTATTGGGTTTCTGAGGTACGAGTACTAGGTTTCAGAGATACTGGGATATCGGGGTATGGGTATCAGGTTTCGCACTACCCCACAAAAACTCCAGGCAGTGTTTAGGCACTAACGGATAGTATTACAACCTAATTACCTAAGTACAAGAGTGACCCATGCTACTACTCACCGCTCCTTGAGCATTGAGCTCAGATCTTGCTTCCAGAAGCTTTTCCACAACACCCACATGACCATGGTAGCTGGCAAACATGAGAGTGGTGAAATCGCTGACACCGTCAGAGTTAGCACGGGCCTCTATGTCACTGCCAGATTCTATTAGCAGCTTGGCGGTCCGAGTTACCGCAGTTGAGTCTTTAGACTTACTACGCGCAGTCTCATGTATTGCTAGTCTGTCATCCTATAAACACAAAGAGATTCCCAAGCAAACCGAGAGGACAGCATAGAAACCGCCACATTTTAATCTTATACTCAATATCATCCCCACAGTATTACAACTGCAAATCTCAGGTAACCTTGTCTCTACTTGCGGATAGTAACCAAAACACAACATATGGCCTAGGGTGATCCAGCCTCTCTCTTTTTTCAAGCAATTGCTATTTTGAAAAATTAAAACTAAATCTAGGTTTCTGGGCGTGTATAAAATAAACATTTCCAGGATCAATTACCCAACTTTAGACAACAATGGAACTCATCCCCTTTAAAGTTTTACATTCATTTTCAGGTCGGTACGTTTGATAGGTTTTATCACGCTTGTTGGCTGCGAAACTGTATCTCAATGTCTATTATGGCAGACATGCCTAGTTTTGAAAATTGAAATCAGCAATTCGCAGATTATAAAAATAATAAGCACTTTCAGAAAACGGAGTCGGCTTACTAAAAGCCTTAATACTCTTCCGACTGTGAACATTAAACTCTAAGTCAGATGTATTATCAAAAACACCGAAATGCACAGAATTTTAGAGTTAATAATGATGACAGTCACCCACACTTTACACACTGTCATTAAACCACACAAAATCAATTGTTCTCTAGAATTTGCAACACTGTGAGGGAGAGGTCCCTAGAAGCTTCTGAAAGAAAGCAGGTAACCAAACCTTGTTTTTGATTGAGACATCCGCTTTATGTAAGAGAAGTAACTGAACAACAGCAGGGTGAGCCCAATAAGCTGCACAATGTAGAGGAGTCCACAGATTCTGTAACAAAACAAGTGTGCAGATTCAACAACCTTTACTGCAGAACAGGTTAAATATCGGACGCGATCATATTGCCCCACAAAACTCACTAGATTTATCATTTGCATTGTCTGCCATCTGTCAGAGGAGCTGAGCTACAACTGAAGAATCCTTTAGAGCAATCGCTAGCATCCGGCAATTTGCTCCATAGTTTTAATATACGACTATTGAGTAAGTAGTGATAAAGACTCTTTGTATATAGGCAATTTTTTGGGAGACTATAGCATGACTAGTGCTGAGAAATTGCCATTTTTCATGACATTACCTTGTCCTGGACGTTGACTACTGCCCCAGCTTCAATAAGCAACCTGGCGCAATCAACGAAACCATTCATGGCTGAATGATGCAAAGCTGTGCAATCTCTCTGAAACAAAAAAATTAGAGCCAACAAATAAGTAAAAGTTCTCACTTCATTTAAAATAGTGAGATACAATATTTAGCGCTAAACACAGATTTGTAGCCACCCCTACACCGGGTACTTCCTGCAAAACTATAGTACCAGATTTTACTAATTTTAAAGGGGTTATGACATGAGCAAAAGTGACTTCACTTGTTTGTAGATTCTGAAGTCTACCATGAACAAATGGGCCCATTACCCAGTTCAAATGAAAGCTCAGATATAGCCCTATCCAATGCGCATATTTAGAGCCCTCAATGACGTACGTTTCAGACCGTCAACGCACCAGAATTGGCCTCGAGATAGGAAATTAACACAGAGCTGCTGGTGTTTGCGTTGATTTCTCGGCTTACGCGCTGATGTTTGGAAAATCCTCTCGCAGGTGCACACCAGACTTGTAGTTACACAAGTCTATGTAGAGAAAATGCTCAACAAAAGTATAGAATTAGGGTTTCAGAGTGCGGTTTTTCACCTGTCAGCGAGCGTTCGTGCCATTATTGTGAACTGATAGAGGCCCGAACGCAATGGCTAGGGAAGACCAGCAAAGCACATCTTATAACTTAAGTTTTCTCCAATTTTAACGTTCAATTTTACGTTCTACTTGATGTTATAAGGGGGTGAAGATCACTAGGTTACAAAGTTTTAGTAATTAGATCCCGTTTTATTTCTATTTGGGCCATTTGGGCCGTAGTTATTCGAGCGACCGATATTCCTTTTGCGGAAAAAGACCACTATCGGTGCAATGAATGCGGAGTTGCCTCCCTTTAATAATGGGGAGCACAACTCTGAAAAACCGTCTACCATCAACCGTGTCATCACCCCTTTAAGGCAATTACTGTTGATCTCTTAACCAAAGAGACAGACAGCGGAGCAGATCCCCAATGAAACTTTTTCAGTTCAGTTCACCTCTGTCATCGGGCTGGTTTAGTTTTTACACCACAATTGAGGTGGCCGGGTGAGAGTTAGCAATGGTGTATGTTGTACCCACCACATCCCTAGCGTTGACGTTACAGCCAGCCTCAATCAGCATCTTAACAATCTCAGATTTTCCCTGAGAAGCGGCGTGAATCGGGCTAGAATCATGCTACAAGCAGCAAGAATGGGAAAGATCAGCACTTTACAGATGACAGGGAGTTGTCTAACATGACAGCCAGACTGATGGATCAGACTGACGACCGTATAGACCTGTCCACAACGCAAGTCGTTGTGTGCAACCGATTCGTGATAATTACCATTGCCAGTCACTCTTGCGTAGCAGCTTGGTGATCCTTCTCACAGGCTACCTGACCAAAATAATTCCAGTTGTCAAGGGGATTGTGAATTTGTTGCTAAACCAAGGTCCAATTGTCGGTCGGGCCGTCTTCAGGAATTGCGCTGATAGTCAGTCTCTAGTGACCATCCTCAAACCATTCATATGGCTAGATCATCAGTCACACCATTCCAATTTGCCCTTTTGCGGGGTTGCTATCCATGTATTCAATAGCAGATACTCTCGTAAAACCTCAATGAAAGTTGCAAAGAAGCAGTTTCTAATCATTTAGTCTGATACAGCTTATACCTTAAAGCATTGAGATTCTCAAGAAGTTTAAAAGTGCTCAAGACCTTTTACCTAATCATCTTGAACCATATTGGGTCTTCGCCACAATTATAGTAAGCATGACGGAACACGACGTTTCATCAATAGTTATCATGAACTTTTGCAATTTTGACATTAATTTTGAGTGATTTTGTTGCCTGAAACTATAGCTGAGGAATTTTATTCGAGGAACCAATAAAATCCTATCTTGGCCGCCCAACTAAAATGATGACTCAACTACTAGCTATACATGCCGCAGCAGGTGTCAACAATAGACTCACCGTCTTTGACACCCAATCGACATCCACACCATCAGCAAGAAATTGCTTCACTTTATCCGTATGGCCAAAGCCACAGGCCTCCCAGAATTGCTCCTGTTTGCTTTCCGCCTGACCCATTTCTGTAAGTCAATCGGTTCCACAATACTCTCCTAAAACTGAGACTGCTGTACTGTAAGTGCAATCAAATTAATGCAAAATGTAGAGTTCTTTTCCACAAAAAGTAAAAGGGATATATGAGGAAAAGTTAGATACCGCGTACCCTTGATAGTTAATACCGCGTACCCTTAATAGTTAATACCGCGTACCCTTGATAGTTAATACCGCGTACCCTTGATAGTTAATACCGTGTACAATGTGGTCTGAGCTCGAAACCATCATCATACAAATATAACGCTATTGCACATGCACCACTACACTAGTGTGCACAATACAGTGTGTCTCAATATGGGCAAATAAAATTGCGAACAATAATTTGTTTCCATTTGTCCATTTTAGTTATGCTTTGCCGAAAACACTAAGGCTCACTTTTGTGAACAATGTTTAGGCTAACCAACTTTTTACCAGGTCTCTGTTGAAAGTACAGTTTGGTATATGGGGTATGGGGTATAGGGTTTCAAACTCTGGGTACATTGTACCTAGGATATTGGGGTACTTGGTCTGGGGTACAAAATATCTCCACACCCGTGATATATGACAGATATCCACAGAGTATGGCTGTGGCATACGTTGATGGTAAACTAATCGCGGTCACCAAGACGGCAGCCAAGGTAAATGTGCTCGCCGAGTCATAGTAAGACCAAAGATTAAATCAAGATAGGACACAAGGCCTATGTTCCGAATGATGCTGCCAGATTCCTCACAAAATAGAACCACTGAGTTGTTTGTTTAAAGGGGTTCTGAAGTCCTGTAGTCCACCTTGCCCGACTTTGTGTCGTCTGCACAGGAAGCAGAGAGAATTTTCCGGCTTGATTCTGATGTACTGAATCGTCCGCTGTTGGGGTGCGAGGTTGGGCTGAAAGCTCTAGCGCTGCTAAAACTTTGCGCTCCTACAAACAACTATGGACCATGGAATATTCCGTGCCACGGAAAACCAACGAGTGCGGAGGCCCAAAGCGACTGAAACCCTTGGATGTCCCACCAGAGGTCCGCACACCAACAGTTTTTCGCAGGTCGTCAACCATTACCATGAGTAACTCACTGGAAGCATAGTGCTGTTTTCTAGATGTTTGATTTCTACTGATTTCGCGGTTAGTGAGAAACTATGTACCTCATACCCCGTACTTCGGTACCCACAAACCCCTGTACCCTCGAAACCATGTACCATGTACCCCGAGCTCGAAGCCATGTACCCAGTACCTTAGATACCTTCTACCTTCTACCTAGAGGTACTTCTATCAGAAATTTCCCGAAAAAGTGGAATGGCCCCAACAACTTTAAGAATAAGAAAAATTAGGGTGAAGTACTTGTACTTGTCTTTTCAGTATAACACAACATGAGAGAAACAAATAGAACCACTTATTTTGGGTTTTCCTTTTCAATTCAATATAAGACGCAGTGTATCGAATAGATTTCACCACTTTCACCGCTTTGAATTTCACCAACTGTTTTATGTTAGAATACCATGTCTCAATCTGGGCATTGAAAGTGAAAACAATAAACATAATATTTATGCTGAAAAGTTAGGAGTTTAACCTTAATTGTTAAACATTGGAGGGTTATTCCACTTTTCGTCAAATTTCTGGTGAAATTGCATGGTTTCGAGAGTACAGGGCACATGGTTTCGAGCTTGGGGTACAGGGTACATACAATACATGGTTTCGAAGGTACAGAGTATCTGGTTTCGAGAGTACGGGTACATAGTTTCGAGGGTACTGGGTAGTAATTTCTCACTACCCCTGATTAGGCAAACCGAACACCAACACCAATTCAGTTAGTACTTACCTTAGTTACTGGTAGTACTAGTGACTAAGTTAGTACTAACAGTAACTAGTAACTAACTGGGTTATTTATTCACAAAATAAATCAATGTTCGGTTTGCTTTGTACAGTGCCGTGAGTGAGCAGTGACTGTGACTGTGAGTGTGAATGACAACTGACATATAATAATAATTATTATTATAATATGAATATGATATATTATAGCATAATCATTATCATTCATATGTCACTCACTCACAGTCACTCAGTCACTGTCGCTGTCAGTCAGTCACTCAGTGTCACTCGCTCGCTGTCTAACTTCTAAGTCTAACTCTAACTTAGACTCAGAGTTAGACTTAGAGTCTAACTCTAACTGAGTTAGAACTTAGTAACTTCTTAGAGTTAGAAGTATCAGTATGTCAATCCATGTCATGTGCCCCAACGGCGTGACCAACCAATCGTCACAGTGAACCCCGTACAACTCACAGTCACAACAGCAATACTACTTGACGGTGGTACTACTAATACTAATATTACTCACTTTCCCGTGGTACTACCCACCCTCGTTGATACTACTAGTACTACTAACTAGTACTACGATTTTAGTATATATATTATATATATAGGTCGTTGTCCGATTTTTCGGTCCTCCATTCGCCAGAGCTTCCTGCGCTCTTCGGCATGTGGCGGGGCGGTCGAGAGCTTCCCAATAAGCCAAGTCCTTTCGTTTTCAGTATAACACAACCTGAGAAAGAGACAAATAGAACCACTTTTGTGTTTTCTTTTTCATTAATAATTTAAGACACAATGTATGTATGTAAATTCCACCACTTTCATCACTTCAGTGACATAAAGGTCGCTTTATGTCACCAGTGACATCACTTTTATTCCCCCAACCTCTTTTTTACGTTAGAATACTGTTATGACCGAAAATTTGAATTTTCACCTCAGCGACCTAGGCGACCCAATTTAGTTAAAAAATTTAATCATATGTGGTAGGAGAGCGATACCAGCTATCTTGCTTTAGAATGACTAGTTATAACCTCTGGCAACGCCCTGAAACTTCGAGTCAACGGGAGGCATGCTCATAAAGCAGAGAAACAGCATTCAACTATCCAACAGATACGAGGAGAAGGAGTTGGTCTGGGGTGTACTTATGAGGACTTACAGTGACTGTAGGTGTGTAGGCGTCAATAGCTCGTCAGGCCGATCAGTATACACTTCACTATATATTGGTAGATAGTTCCCGGTAATTGTCTGTGAGTATTGTCTGTGTATATGTCTCCTCTGATACGCAGCTGTTCCTTAGTCTAAAACAAGTATAACCAGGCATCATAGACTTGTCAATTACCCTGTCACTGTGCGGTGTCATATCCATCCAACTGTGTGTCGCACGATAGTATGGAGTAGATGTATATCAGGCGTTCGCACTTCCACTCTCACAATCAGTCAGTTCTCAATCACCCCGCAATGGTCCTCAGGTTCCACGTCTACACAGCACGGTGGTTCAACCCCAACTCCTCTGATTGGATTTTCCACTGAGCAAGGAAGGCCGCACGCATTCACACAGGACATCATTAATTGTTTTTGGTACCACCAAGTGACCAAGCTCGCACCTCTCCAGTCTAGTGGATGGTTTTGGTTGTTAAGTTTATCAGCTGATGTATCTAGCCATACCGTAACTGGTTACGCAATCATTGTTATGACCTGGAGTGCTGGTCACAACAATACTATGTCTCAACCTGGGTATTGAAAGTGAAAACAATAAGCATGTTTTTTATGCTGAAAAGTCAAGGGTTTAACCTCAATTTTTAAACAATTGTGGGGTATTCCACTTTTTTGTCAAATTTCTGGTGATAGTGCATGGTTTTAAGGGTACAGGGTACATGGTTTCGAGCTAGGGGTACAGGGTGCATGGTTTCGAGAGTTCGGGGTACCTGGTTTTGTGAGTATGGATACATAGTTTCGAGGGTACTGGGGTACGGGGAATGTAGTTTCTCACTACCCATCCAGTGACGCCCTATCATGTTACTACTATATCACGTCAGATACTCAACGAAGGGTATTCTAATTCTTACAGTTGTATTTTAGTGGTCTGCATCTTTAAAGGTGATTTGCAGAGGAGTGCATTCGTTGGTGGAAGTATTTTGAAAAAATCACTGAAAATTTTTTAAATTTTTGTTGAGTCACTTGAAAAATAACAAATAGGGTATAGCCTCTTAGCTAGGTGTAGGGCTGCATGTAGATGCGACTGTTGAAAGGATGTGATAGGATCCATAAAAATAGCAGACTGTATGTATGATGTATGTATTTCAGACTAATTCGGCGGTAAATTCATCCTGCCTAAGTTGTTCGGTTGGTGTTTGTATATGTATGCGTGTATGTATAGATGTACATACATATGTATGCGTGTATGTATGTATGCGTGTATGTATGCATGTACCTTATTATTAGGCACTGGACAGTATATGAAAGTGATCATATAACACTGAGATAAAATAGCTTCCGTATAATAAGTGAACTAAAGGTTATAGTTTGGGTGTGAACTAAACAGAGATTTTGTCAGATATTTGTACATCATCACATATGTATCTGGGCGGCAAGCAGAGTGTAGGCGGCCAATTTTTTATTGTGTTTTGAGAATTATTGCCTGAATAGTGGGGGTCCATGTTGATACACAAACTGTTCAGGTGTAATTTTAGGGAAAACAGTTTCCTTTTATAGAAGCGCATGAAGGCCTCTTCAGCTATTTCGCTTAGATGATGCAAGAGCGAGTTGGGTAATACCGGATAACAATTGAATGAATAACAATTTGGCTATGCCTGCATGACTTGTATCAGGTAGAAATGATATTCCCTCTACTCGGCTTGGTAGTAATCCGGTCATTGAGCAGTTGCATGCAGGTTTGTTGCCTTAAGTAGGAAATGAAATTTATGAGTAAATGTATTAGTGCAGTAAAAGACCAAAATTAATAACGCGACTCTTCATGATGCTAGCACAAATGACAGCAGATTGCTCTCCAGACAATGCAATCTTGTCCCACCTAATTCGGGATTTTTCTCTTAAATAAGTATAACACTATCTATGGATTGTTCATATGCTCTTATAGCTCTAATTATCTGAAGCTGCAGCATATTTTCCCCCATTGCGTCAAGTACCCTTTTCAGTGTATACCGTAAGGTCAATGGTCGTGACAACTCAACTTAATCTCTCTAGCTACACAAACTTCTCTATGCGGTCTAATCTAGTGGAATGCTACCGGGGGAAGGGGAAGGGGAGGGGGAAGGGGAGGGGGAAGGTGGTTAAATCACTTCGTCTTGGATAAGGGACATTTATTGTTTATTGAGTACAAGATCGACTAAATGAAATGAACATCAGCGGTTCTAAAAAAAACTTTCGAATGATGAGAATACCAAGTATAAATTGTCACACTTGCAGGAAAAATATAGTCAACACTTAGCGCTGTTGGATGGAAACTCATGTTGCAAAGCTATTCCAACAACCTTCAGCTGAAGGTTTGTCTAGAGGCAGGGCAGCCTTGGCACCACTAGAACTTTCTTTGTGAAGAGAGTTTTGTCAAGTCACTGCACAGGTGACTACTACAATCGGTTAGATAACCGAACCATGTTGTACCGTTGACTGGTTTGGTATGAGTATTGTTGCCTTATTGTTCTGACCACGCAAGATCAGACAGAAGCGGCCTACTCATCCATATCATCAGCACTCATTTCAGCGGCCAGACTCATGTAGCCCTGGTCATTGGATTCCTCCATAGTAGAGCTGGAACAGAAGAGATTAGTGAGTCATGAACTGTATTCTAGTTACCCTCCCACCACAAAAGAAGTTAACATAGTTCGTGTATTTATCCCAGATTCACTGCAGACTGCTCATGAATTCATTCATACTCACTTGGAAGAACATCGACAGCTGAAAAAGACAAGTCTTTTTCTCTTGCGGTTGTAGAAGAAGTAGTTGAATCCCCAAATCTGACCACTTTCGCCAAACGGATCACATGCTAAGTCCGGATTGTAACTACAAAGAGACCGGGAAAACTCGTACAACTATGGGGAAACTGCATTCCTTTATCT
>Ga0224501_10004969_pt1 | contig 10486 bp, 7 predicted proteins | sample SF_Oct11_sed_USG_4_FD_169105 | JGI IMG/M metagenome (GOLD analysis project Ga0224501, IMG submission 169105) | Sediment microbial communities from San Francisco Bay, California, United States - SF_Oct11_sed_USGS_8_1 | ecosystem: Environmental > Aquatic > Marine > Sediment | place: USA...
CCTGGAGTGGGCGCAGGTATACGACAATTTCTACGGCACCAGCCGTGAACATGTGGAACAGATCCTGGCCCAGGGAAAGCACGCCATCCTGGACGTGGACACTCAAGGGGCGCTGGCCATACAGCAAGGCTACCAGGGTGCGGTATTGGTGTTCATCGCCCCGCCCTCCCTGGAAGACCTGGAGTCACGCCTGCGCGGTCGTGGCACCGAGGATGAGGCCAGCCTGCACAAACGCCTTTCCAAGGCGGAGCATGAAATCAGCTTCAGCGGACGATATGATTTCAAAATCATCAATGACGATCTGGACAAGGCCGTGGAGGCCTTCTTTTCAATCTTAACCCAGGTAGGGGAGCAGAACGTGGAATTTACTAAACTCGATATAAATCCGACCGAAACCCTGGCAGTAACCACCGAAAAAGCCGTGCAGTACGCATTGGAAAAAATGGGGCAGGAGGAACTGGTACGTTCACTGAAAAAGGAAGTAAAGACGGCCCTGGTGCTGGAAATCGAAGAACTGATCCGGGACCGGCTGGCCAAGGCCATCAACAACGATCTTTCCGACATAGTCGCCGAAACCTACCGGGTATATAAAACCCTCTGAGATCCCCCGATAAGGGACTTTTCCAGATTGCGAATTCCGGGAGTCCGCCTCCCGGAACATCGCCCCCCTTCTGCAAGCCATCACGCTGAAACGCCCTATCCGGCCCCGGAAAACCAAAACCTGCCGGGCCGGGGTGAAATTCCTTCCGCTATCCAGTACAATGTATTTCGATACCGAAATATACACTCTGAAACCGGAAGATCATGGAACCTGGGATCGACAATCTTGTTGAGCGGATAAACGGATACCTCCCCCACGGAACACCGCTGGACAGGCTGGAGGAAGCCTACCGATATTCGGCGGAACTGCGGAAAAAGCAGCAGTCCACCAGTCATGCGCCCCTTGAACACGCCCTGAATGTCAGCCGGCTGCTCGCCGATATGCGGCTGGACCTGGACTGCGTCATTGCCGGGCTGTTTCACGATGTGCTGGAGGACTCCCTGACCAGCGCCGCGGAACTGCGCAACAGGGTCGGCGAAAAGGTCTCCAACCTGGTGGAAGAGGTATCCAAGCTGAGCCGGGCCTCCTTCCACGGCACCGAGACCAGCCGGGCGGAACATATGCGCCAGATGATCCTGGCCAGCACACGTGACTTGCGGGTGATCCTGATCCTGCTGGCCAACAGGCTGCAATATCTCCGCGAGGCGCACATGCTGACCGAGGAGACCGCCCATTTCATGGCCCGGGAGACCCACGCCATCTACGCGCCCATCGCCCACAGGCTGGGGATACATTTCATCAAGGCCGAGCTGGAGGACCGGGCCTTCATGCTGTTGGAACCGGAGGAGTACGCCAACCTGCGGACCCGGGTGGAAAACAATATCAGCGAGCGCAGCGCCCGCATCGAGGAGATAAACCAGGCCGTGAAGGAACTGCTGGCCCGGGAGGACATCACCGCCGAAGTGGTGGGCAGGACCAAGCACATCTACTCCATTTACAACAAGATGAAGAGGGCCCGGCTGGACCTGGACAAGATTTACGATGTGCTGGCCACCCGGATCATCGTGGACAGCCAGGAGGAATGCTACCGGGTGCTGGGCCTGGTCCACTCCACCTACACCCCCCTGCCCGGCCGGTTCAAGGACTATATCGCCCTGCCCAAGGCCAATGGCTACCAGTCGCTGCACACCCTGGTCTTCAGCCCCTCGGGCAACCTGTTCGAGATACAGATCCGCACCCGGAAAATGCACGATATGGCGGAGATGGGTATTGCCGCACATTTTATCTACAAGGGCGAGGGCAGCTCGGACAAGGTGGAACAGGCCTCGGTCAACTGGTTCCGGATGCTGCTGGAAAACCTGGAACAGGGCCTGGACTCGCGGGAGTCGCTGGAACTGCTGACCATGGACCTGACCCCGGAAAACCTGTTCGTGTTCACCCCCAAGGGCGAGGTCATCAAGCTGCCCCAGGGCGCCACCCCCATTGACTTTGCCTATGCCGTTCACACCGAGGTGGGCAACAAGTGCGTGGGGGCCAAGTGTGACGGCCGGATGATCTCCATCCGCACGCCCCTCAAGGATGGCAGCGTGGTGGAAATCGTCACCCAGGCCAATCAGGAACCCAAGGAAGACTGGCTGAAATACGCAAAAAGCTCCAAGGCCCAGGGCAGGATCAGGAGTTTTCTGCGCCGCAAGGAGCGCTCAGAGGCCATCGGGGTGGGCAGGGACATGCTGGCCCGCGAGGCCCGCCGCGCCGGCATGAAAATGGAGGAACTGCTGCAGACCGAGCCTTTTCTGGAATGGATGAAGCGGCACAACATCAGCACGCACGAGGAACTGTTCGCGGCCGAGGGATTCGGCAGGATTCATCTGGGAGATGTGCTGGAAAGACTGTTCCACCACGGGAGCAATGGAGAAACAGCCGCGCAGCCCCAGACGGCACCTTCTCCGCCGCCAAAAAAGACCAAGCCCAAGAGCCTGGTTATCATAGACGGACTGGATAATATGATGATCAGGTTCGCCAAGTGCTGCTCGCCGGTGCACGGCGATCCGCTGGCGGGAATAATCACCCGGGGCCACGGGGTATCCATACACCACCGGGACTGCAAGAATCTTAGTCAGCAGATATTCAGCAAGGAGCGGCTGATCGAGGCGGAATGGCAGGATGAACACCGTAAAAACCGACCGGTCACCCTGGCCATTAGCTCCAGCAATTCCATGAAGGAACTGCTGAGCCTGATAACCATGCTGGAAGACGACGAGGGAATGAAAATCTCCTCAGGGAGAATATCTTCGCGCCAGGGTATGTACACCCAGCACCTGACCCTGATGGCCAAGGATTCCCGTCAGCTGGAAAAAGTTCTTCAGCGGCTCAACGCCATGGAGGGCATCCGGGCGGAGCGCGTGCTGGAGTCGGCGTAGCGGGCGGCCATAAGGGCCTCGGCCTTCAGGATTTCCTGGTGGGCCTCACGCATTACCTCAACCACCACCAGTTCCTCAATGGTCCGGGCCTTGCGGGAAAGAATATCCAGCGCCTTGGTCATGGACATTCCGCCGTTGGTGAGTTTTTGAAGATGATTTCCGATGCTTTTTACAGTTTTGTTAACCATGATGTTCTCCCTGTTTGCTTCTTCCGTCCATAGATTGAAGCTTCGCCTGTTCCCTGGCGAGTGCGCCCTTATGACGCACACATGTAAATGCAGATTTCGGGCCATTTGAAAAAAACTTTATATAACGCTTATATATCAGCATATTACGAACACATATCCGGATTAACATTCATGCTCCGCCAGCTGTTAATGATCGGCATTCTGCTGCTGCTTTCCTCCCCGGGCGCGCCCCAGGCCCGGGAGGTGGTGCTGGACTATGCCGTGGTAAGAACGCCCCTGCGGATGCAGAGCATCGAGCTGCCGGGAGAAAAGCTGTCCGCTGCCCGGGTGGTACAGTCGGTGGCCCTTCCCGGTGCCGTGATCTTCCGGGGGGAGCGGGAGGTGTGGGTGCGGCGGGAAGACGGGGAGCTGAAACCGCTCCGCAGCCTGGTGGACCTTCCCCAGGCCTTCAACTACTACACGGCTCTGTGCCCCCTGGGCAAAAAGGTGGCCGTGAATGTGGCCAACTACACTCCGGAGCAGGAGCGCAAGGACCGCGAGGCCCCGCGGGGGGCCTACCGGGAGGGACCGCGGGAGGCCGGACTGCTGGTGATATCCTTCCAGCCCCTGCTGGTGGAGTATATTCCCCGGTTCACGGTATCCCCCAAACCCCATTCCCGGGACATCCCCGGCCTGAAAAACCCGGAAGGAGGCTTCTACAAGCGTCCCGACCGGATCAAGCCCAACGTGCAGGACTGCGCCTGGGACGGCAAGCGGCTGATCACCAGTGGATACGGGCAGCTGCTAAGCCTTGACCTGAAGTCGCAGACGGCAACCCTGCTGGCCCTGGACATCGAATACCCCTACAACCGGGACGCGCTTTTTCTGGACGGCCCGGACATCTGGTACTCGGAGGACCACGGGGGGATCATATCCGGCTGCCTGGTGCGGCTGAGGAAGGACGCGCGGAAAAACTTCTGCCTGCTGAACCTCGACAACGCGGAGACCGTCCCCGATACCATTCTGCGCCACCAGGGACGGATGCTGACATCATCCCTGGCCGGGGTGGTGGAAATCGACGAGAAGCACGAGCGGTATATACATTATACCATCGGCGAGGAACCTCTCAGGATGCGGGTGTACAATATCAGCCTTCACGGGGGTGAACTGTGGGGCGAACGGGAGGACGGCTGGGTTCGGCTGGACCTGGACGGCGCCCGGGGCGAGTTGTACCGGATGGCCGGCGCGGGGCGCTCAAACAATGTCTTTTCCCTGCTGCCCCTTGAGGGAGGATGGTTCGTTTCCACTGACGAGGGGGTATTTCTGGTTCGCAGACCCCCGGCCGGCTCCGCCCCGAACGCCGCCCCGGAGGGCCGGGGGCCGTGATCCCGCCGGTCTGCCCGCTCAGGGGGTGAAGCGGTCCATGTCGATCACGAAGCGCTCATGGGTGCCGTCACCCACCAGCCTTTCCCCGCAGGTCACCTTCACCTCGAACAGCAGCCGGCGGCGGTCGCGCTCCTTCAGGTGCACCTCGCAGCGGATGGCATCACCGGTCCGCACGGCGCTCTTGTGCCAGATATGCAGCACGGTGCCCACGCTCTGCTCGTTCTCGTCCAGGTGGGGCGAGGCGCAGTCCACACAGGCATACTCGATTATATCCACCATGGCCGGCGTGGAAAAAACCCTCTTTCCGTTTTCCCCCATGTGCCGAACGGCCATCTCGGGTGTGGTGACAATATCTTTTACCAGGCTGATTCCCGGTTGCAGGCTGTCTTTCATGTGGTTCCCGTTGTGGTGTTTGTCCAGAAGAAGTCCCGGTGAACGCCACCGGCAGCATGAATATGCAGGATTTTCCCCGCTTTTTGCAAGACTGACGGTGGGGCGTTGGGAAAATAATCGGGCCTGCTCGGATTTTAAAGGCCGGAACGCCAGCAAGAAGAACTGTATAACCCCGGAGAAATACCGGATAACACCGGAAATAACCGGATTATCCCCGGACCGAAGAGTCCGGGTGCGGCATGAAAGACAGAACATGAATCAGCAAAACAGCCCAAGACGGCCCTTTCTCAGCATCTGGTTCCGGTGCTGCTCAGTCTACCAGCGGGTCTATCGCGACCTGTCCGGAAAAATTTACCAGGGCCGCTGCCCGCGCTGCCTGAAGCAGGTGACGTTCCGCGTCGGACCCGATGGCACCAGTTGCCGGACGTTCGAGGTAATCTGATCCGCCTGGGCCGGTGCCTTTTCAGGAACCGTTCAGCGAGGGAGAAACGTCGCAGAGCTTGCGGCCCAGCATTACCGTATACATCAGCTCCTCCCCGGATATGGACAGCCGGTGTACATAGCGCGCCTGCACCAGCAGTTTCATGGTGCCCTGCTGCTCCATGCGGCGAATCAGCCGGGAAAATCCCGATTCATGCCCTGTTTTCAGGAACTCGTCCTTGATATTAAAGGCGATCCAGCCCCCGTCGCGGATGTAGTTGAACGCGGCGCTGAACACCTCCGGCGGAATGTCCCCGAAGCCCAATGCGGCCACCAGGGTCATACAGTTGAAGTTCCTGTTGCACAGGGCTTCCTCCATCTCCGGGGAAAGTGCGGTCAGGTCGCCCGCATGATATTCCGAATACACTCCCGGCCGGTCGCGCAGGGCGCCCATGCGGGCTTCCTCCAGAATGTCCACCCCCACGATGCGCCGGACTCCCATATCACGCAGCACTTCACCCATGATGCCGTTGCCCGCGCCCACATCCAGCACCGTCAGCTCGGAAGCGTCACGATCCGCGCGTTCCAGCTCGTTTTCCAGCAGCTTGCCTATCAGCTGCGGCGACCTGCACTTCAGCACCTCGTAGAAGATATGTTCGTACAGGCCGGGGATTGAGTAGATTTCCTGATAATCGTGGAAGCGGATTCTTTTTTTCTCGTTCTCGAACTCCACCATGCAATATTCCCTGTCCTGGCAGATCGTGTCCGCTTCCAGGCTGGGAAAGGTCACGTTAAAGTCTGTTTTGCCGATTTCCGGTTTTTCTGCCTTTTTTTCAGTGTGATCCGTGGATTTCATTAAATAACCTATGAGAATTAAAACGTATTGGAATAACGCCGGATTATTACACCGGTTGTATGTTGAAAAAACGAAGTGCCGGAAAGCGCTGCTATCCGGAAGCTACTGATGTATTTTGCAATTATTCACAGCATAAACACATGCTTCCCTTTTATTGACGGCAAAAAGGGTGAGCATGTCCAAAATGAACCGCCCGCCAGATCTTGGGGGAATCACTGGCACGGAATTCCGCCGGTAATGCGGTTTTGCCGCGCGTGAGCTTCAGGAAGGGTCAACATTCCCAACGGCTGGCTGGCCGGAACATTCTGCAGGTTAGGGTAACCATAGCACGCCAGGGCTGATGGGACAAGGTCCGGCGGGACTTGCTGCGGATATGCGTGGCGGGCCTTCAGATGGCGGCGCGCTTAACCAGTTCGGTGAACCGCTCACCGCGCACCTTGTAGTTGGGGAACATGTCAAAGCTGGCGCAGGCCGGACTGAAAAGAAGCACGCCTTGCCCACCCGCGGCCCCCAGGGCATCCAGTGAGGCTGCAACGGCCTCCTCCAGGGTTTTCGCGCGGAATATCTGCGGCGCTTCCCTGCCGCTGGCCGCGGCCTCGCTGCGGATGGCCCGGGCGATTCTTTCGGCGGTGGCTCCAATCAGCACAATGCGCAGCAGGGCCGGATACTGGCACAGGGTCCGGGCCAGCGACCCGAATTCCGCCTCCTTTTCCGATCCTCCCAGAATCACAGCCAGGGGAGAGTCAAAGGATTCCAGGGCTCCGATGGCGGCGTCCGGGCGGGTGGCGTAGGAATCGTTATAGCATTCCACCCCTCCGATGCGGCCCACGAACTCCAGCCGGTGGGGCATGCCGGGAAAAGTCCGCAGAGCCTCCAGGGCTTTTTCCAGCCGGGGCGGCTTTTCCCCGGTACTTTCTCCCGGCGCATTCTCCAGCACCCTGTCTATCACCTCGACCGCCAGATAGGCCGCGGCAGCATTCTCCCGGTTGAACAGGCCGGGCATGGCCAGCCGTTCCATTCCCGGCAGGGCCTGCGGCACACCACCGGAGAACCGGGCCAGCCCCCCCGCAGCCTGATCCAGGCCGATGCCCTCCACCACGGGCAGAACACGGCTCACCGCCAGCAGACTACCCCCCGAGCCTGCCGGCATGGTGGCGAGCCGTTCCCCGGCCACCTCCCGGGAGCCTGGGCTGTCCGCCAGGTAGATCACGGTCTGCCCGGAGTCCGCCGGAGCCAGCAGCCGGCTCTTGGCCCGGCGGTATTCGGCGGTATCCCGGTGCCAGTCCAGATGCTCGCTGGTGGTACGCAGCACCACCGCCACCTCCGGCCGCCGTCCCTCCAGGTCCATGAGCTGAAAGCTGGACAACTCCAGCACCGCCACGCTCCGGGCGGTCATCCCGGCCAGGAAGGTCAGCGGGTTCACTCCGATATTGCCCCCCAGGCGGCAGGAGCGCCCCAGGGCCTCCAGAGCCCTGCCGGTCAGGGTTACGGTGGTGCCCTTGCCCAGGGTGCCCGTCACGCCCACGGTCAGTCCCGGATGGGCGGCCAGGAACAGCCGGGTCGCGCTGCTGATATCGGCCCCCGCCTCCCGGGCCGCCAGCAAGGCCGGATGATCGGGCCGCAGCCCCGGACTGCGCAGCACGGTGCCATACCCCCCCAGTTCCTCCTCCCGGCCCGGCCCGTGAACGCGCACCCCGGCGGGAACATCCTCCGGAGGTTCCGCCTCCAGCCTGCGGTCATACACTCCCAGGGCTTCGGGGGGCCAGCCCATCTCCAGCAGAAACCGCAGGGTCTCCCGGCCCTCCACCCCGAATCCGGCCAGGGCCAGGGGCGGGCGCAGGGATTCCAGCAGGCGCTTCACATGTTCTGGTGTATCCGTCCGGTGCATAATCATGGCGTGCGGGCCTCCCGGTGCATCCCGATTTCACCGGCGTGCCGGGCCAGCGGAGCCTCCAGCGCCGGGTGAACCAGCCCCCGCACCCGGGAATGGACACACAGGCGCTCCCGCAGGGCAAAGCCTCCGGCGGCGCAGACCCGCTCCAGTTCCTCCAGATGAGGCCAGGGAGCCTCCGGGTTTATGTGGTCGGGGGTCAGTGGCGAGATACCCCCCCAGTCGTTCAGGCCCGCTCCCAGCAGCCGGCTCCACAGGCCGGGGTCGCCCCCGTTCAGGTTGGGGGGGGCCTGGATGTTCATCTCTCCGCCCAGGATGAGGCGGGCCAGGGCCAGGGTGCGCAGCAGGTCCTCCACCGGGGCGTCGGGGTGCCGGGCCATGGAAATGCCGGGCTTGGCTCGGAAATTCTGCACGATGACCTCCTGTATATGACCGAATTCTTCCTGGAGTTCCCGGATCTCCAGCAGGGACTGCACCCGCTCGGCCGGGGTCTCCCCGATACCCACCAGGAGCCCCGTGGTGACGGGCACCCCTTCCTCGCCGGCAAGGCGCAGGAAATCCAGCCGGGCCCGGGGGCGCTTGTCCGGCGAGCCGGCATGGGGCCCGCCCGCTTCGCAGAGGCGCTCCGTGGACTGCTCCAGCATCAGCCCCAGGGAACCGCTGCAAGTGCGCAGGGTCCGGATATCCTCCCGGCTCAGCACGCCCGCGTTCACATGGGGTATCAGCCCCGTTTCCTCCAGCACCGCCCGGCACATCCGGGCCAGGTACCCGGCGGTGCTCTCATGTCCCAGCCGCCGCAGGTCCTCACGGGCCTCCGGGTAGCGCCGCTCGGGCTTGTCCCCCAGGCTGAACAGGGCCTCCCGGCAACCCAGGGCCCGGCCCTGCCGGGCCAGTTCCAGCACCCGCGCCGGTTCCAGGTAGCCGGCCTCCTCCCGGCCCGGTTCCCGCCGGAAGGTACAGTATCCGCAGACATTCCGGCAATAGCGGGTGAGGGGGATGAACACCTTGGCGGAATAGGTGGTCACCCGCCCATGACCCCGGTCCCGCAAGGCCGCCGCCCGCTCCAGCAGACGTTCCAGCTCCGGCCCCTCGGCTTCGGCCAGGGCCAGCGCTTCTTCTTTTTCCAGGCCGCGGGCGGCTGTGGTCTGTTCCCGGTTCATGATGGCCTTTCCGCCGGTGTTCTCGGTTTACGCACTATATATACACTGTATAGGCCCTGCATACGCACATAGGCCCTGCATACGCACATAGGCACTGCATACGCTTATATGCACCGCATAGCACGGCTTACCCCGCCCACACAGCGGATTGGAGCACAGTGTACTGTGTTTTGGGGCCGCTTGGTAAGTGCTGCCTCAGCCATCGCGGGGCATTGGAGCCGGACGCGGCGGATCAAGGGGGGAGGGCGGCGGAACCGGGAGGCAGCCAGGGCAGATATCCTCCGTGCTCCGCGATTTTCCCCCTTCCCGGGGGAGCACCAGGTAATGGACATTGCGCAGCAGGGGAACGTAGGGCATGCGCTCCCGCAGGGACAGCTCAAGGTTTTCCAGGGTGACCGGCGCGCCCGCACCGGGGGCGTACCCGGCCAGGGATTTCTCCCACAGGTCCTGGAGGGAGCCATCGTCCAGATCCACCACATCCAGCACCAGGGAGGAAACCGCCCCGGCGGCACGCTCGGCGAACATGGTCATACCCAGGGGATGAATTTCCAGCCCCAGATTAAGCGAACGGCGCCAGCGGTCCGCCAACAGCGACGCCAGCCTCTCCAGGTAGGGGTTTTCCGGCAGCAGCAGTTGCAGCGATTCCGGGGCGATTCCGGATTCCGGGGCGGGACCGGATTCCGGAACCGGTTCGCCGGACGGATTTTCCTCGCCCCCCCAGGCCCCCAGCCAGAGCTTGCGGGCCTCCAGGGCATCCGTTTCCAGCCCCGGAGCCGCCGGCGTCACATTGAGCAAAGGAGCCAGGAACATCTCCGTGGGAACGAACGCTCCCGGGCCCGGCAGATTCACGAGGGCCTGCCGGGGAGCGGCCAGTGACAGCGCCCGCCGGGACTGGGGATTCAGTTTCTCCGCCCGGTCCAGGCGCACCACTATCTGCTGCCCCCCCGGCATCTGCAGCCAGACGGCGTGGGCCGCATCGCTTCCCCGCCCCCGGCTTCTGGTGATCCTGGTCCAGGAGGGGGCCTCCCGGACATCGTGCTCCGCCGCCAGCACCCCATCCAGCTTCCCCCCCTGCAAATCCTCCCAGAGCGCATCCCAGGATACGTAGGCGTCGATCTGGAGCGGCTGGCGGCCCGGCGTGAACACCCGCAGCCGGTAGCCGGTGCGTCCCGAGCCCGTGATAACCTCCACACCCCGGGGCCAGTCCCGGCATTTATCAGCCTCGTCATCCCGCACGGGAAGCAGTTTGGAA
>Ga0224501_10004970_pt1 | contig 10484 bp, 6 predicted proteins | sample SF_Oct11_sed_USG_4_FD_169105 | JGI IMG/M metagenome (GOLD analysis project Ga0224501, IMG submission 169105) | Sediment microbial communities from San Francisco Bay, California, United States - SF_Oct11_sed_USGS_8_1 | ecosystem: Environmental > Aquatic > Marine > Sediment | place: USA...
GGCAGCTTTTTTTGCCATCGGAGGTGCTGCCGTGAAACAAACAGTCATTCCCCATCGAGTGAGGGCCGTCTCTTTTCTGTTCCTGTTCGCCGTGCTGTTGCTCTGCGCGCCCGTTCAAGGGGCGGATGTGCATGGTATGAATGAACCGCGTCTTGACCTTCCCAGCCTCATCCAAGAATTAGAACAGGTCAGCCCGGAGATCAAAGCAGCCCGTCATCGCTGGGAAGCGGCAATTGCAGTTGTGCCTCAAGTGCAAACGCTCTCAGACCCGAAGGTTCAATTCGGCTATCAGCGGATGCCGATGATGGAGCCGGTGCAGGGAGCGATGTACGGAATCAGCCAAGAGATTCCCTTCCCGGGGAAACTCCGTCTGAAAGGAGAAGTCGCCCAGCGCGAGGCGGACCGGATCGAACAGGAATATGTGGCGGTGCGTCTCCGTCTCTTGGCTCGGCTCAAGGAAGCTTACTATGATTTGCATTTCGTGCATGACGCCATCGAGGTCGTAGAAAAGAACAAAGCGCTCTTGATCCAGTTTGAGAAGACGGCTAAAGCGCGGTACAGCGTCGGTCAGGCCGCCCAGCAGGACGTGTTCCGCGCGCAGCTCGAGATTTCGCGAGTGATGGATCGTCTGGCCGTGCTCGATCAACAAAAAGAGAGTCTTCACGCCGCGATCAATCGTCTCCTGAATCGTCCGTCCGACTGGCCGCTTGGAGTGCCGGGGGAGATCCAGGTGACGATGCTGACGCTGCCGTTGTCGAAATTGAATCAACGTGCGGAAGATTTCTCGCCGATCCTGCAGGCCTCCGCCAAGGGGGTGGAGCGGGGCGAGCAATCCGTGGCGCTTGCCCGGCGAGAATATTATCCGGACTTCGACGTGAGCGCCCTCGGCATCAGAAACGATCGCATCAATGAAAACGGCTATCAGGTCATGATGGGCATTCGTGTGCCGCTCTATTACACGACCAAACAACGGCAGGCCGTGAGACAGGCATTGGCCGAGACCGATGAAGCGCGGGAAAGTCTTGTCAATATGAAACAGGACATACTCTTTCGGGTGAAAGACGATTTCGTGCAGGCCCAGCGGGCCGAACGGCTCATTACCATCTTGCGGGATGCCATCATTCCTCAAGCCACGATGGCCTTACGAGCATCGCAGTCCGGATATGGGGTCGGCAAAGTGGATTTCCTCACACTGCTGAACAGTCTTCTGACGTTGCAAGAGAGTGAACTTGAATTGCACGGAGAAATAGTGGCGCATGAGAAGTCGCTTGCAAGACTGGAGGAAGTGACCGGTGGCCCGTTGACGAACTCCGGCTTCCTTCCTCCCGGCGACGGCGGGCGCATGTCGGGCAGCGGAGAACGGATCACGGAAGGAGCGGTGCGCCCGTGACGAGGCCAGCGGTTGTTGCAGGCATAGCGGCCATAGTTGTTGCCGGCTTTGCCATGACGTTGTGGTTTACGAGCCGCAAGCCGGTATCCGAGCCGGTCGGTTCCGCGCAAGAATCCGGCACTGCCATGTCCGGGGTGAAGCACCCTATGGAGATGCCGGTTCCGACACAGCATGGCGAAACAGAACACGCCGGGCGGAAAATGTCCGGTGCGGGCAGCAAGAGGATAACGATTTCCCCAGAGCGGCTCCAAACCATCGGGGTGAAATTTCAGAAAGCGGCGCGGCGCCCGCTCGACAAGACCGTTCGTGCCATGGGCCGTGTCGAAATCGACGAGCGGTTGGTCGGGCGTGTGAATCTCAAATTCGAGGGGTGGATCGAGAATCTGCTGGTGAGCGCGATAGGTGATCATGTCAAGAAGGATCAGGTTCTATTCACGATTTACAGTCCGGATTTGGTGGCCACTCAGGAGGAGTATTTGTTGGCGCTTCAGAGTTATCGGGAGTTGGGGAAAAGCGAGTTTACAGAAGTGTCCCGTGGCGCCAGGGACTTGCTCGGAGCCACCCGCCGGCGGCTCCGGCTCTGGGACATAGAGGACAAGCATGTTCAGGATTTGGAGCGGACCGGCACGGTCTTGCGTACCTTACCCATCCACTCGCCCATCACGGGAACGGTCATTCGCATGGAGGCCCGAGTCGGGACCTTTGTCACGCCAGGGACCGAGCTCTATTTCATCGCGGATCTTTCTCGCATCTGGATTCAGGCTGACATCTACGAGTACGAGTTGCCCTACATCAAGATAGGGCAAGGCGCGACGGTGATGCTGTCCTACGATCCAAATACGAAGCTGCATGGCCATGTGGGATTTATCTATCCGACACTCGATCCCAAAACGCGCACCGTGAAGGTCCGGTTTGAATTGGAGAATCCTGGCGAGAAGCTTAAGCCTGATATGTATGCCAATGTCGAGATCAAGATTCCCCTCGGGACCAGGCTGGTGATTCCAAGAGATGCCGTTCTGGAATCCGGGGAACGGCAACTGCTCTTCATTCACCATGGAGGTGGGCAATTGGAATGGCGGAGCGTCCAACTGGGCGCGAGGGCCGGCGACTGGATGGAAGTGCTGGAAGGCCTGAAAGAAGGGGAGCATGTCGTGACGGGTGCCAACTTTCTGATCGATTCGGAAAGTCAGTTGAAGGCTGCCATTAGTGGGATGGCGGGCATGCCGGGAATGAAGTAGGGATGAGTGAAAGGTGACGAGTGATGAGCAGCGATGAACAAAGCCGTCTTTTCGTGAACCCATCACGCATCACTGATCACTCATCACAGGTTTGTCATGGTTGAACGCATCATTGAATTCAGCGCCAGGAACCGGTTCATTGTGTTCCTCATTGTCTTCGGCCTGGCAGCAGTAGGGCTGTGGGCCATGAAGCACACGCCGGTGGATGCGATACCGGATCTGTCTGACACTCAGGTCATCATCTACACCAAATGGCCTGGACGCTCTCCCGATCTCGTTGAAGATCAGATCACCTACCCGATCGTGACGGCCCTGCTCTCCGCTCCCAAGGTCACCGTTGTGCGAGGTTTGTCCGACTTCGGATTTTCCTACGTCTACGTTCTCTTTAAGGACGGCACGGATATCTATTGGGCCAGAAGTCGAGTCCTTGAATATATGAATCAGCTCGGGGGACGGCTGCCTGATGGGGTGACGCCGCAGTTGGGGCCGGATGCCACATCGGTCGGCTGGGTGTTTGAGTATGCCCTGATCGATGAGACCGGACAACACGATCTCGCAGAGTTGCGCTCATTCCAGGATTGGTATCTGCGCTACTGGCTCCTCAGCGTGGACGGTGTGGCGGAAGTGGCCGGGGTCGGCGGATTTGTGCGCCAATATCAGATCAACCTCGATCCGACCAAAGTCCTCGCGTACAAACTCTCGCTCCCGCACATCATCGAGACCATCCGGCAGAGCAACGAAGATGTCGGAGGCCGCGTCGTGGAATTTTCCGGCATCGAATACATGATTCGCGGGCGCGGCTATATCAAGTCGGTCGGCGACATCGAAAAGATCGCCGTCGGCGTCAATCCAAACGGGACGCCGATTCTGTTGCGCGACGTGGCGACGGTCCGGCTCGGTCCCGACATGCGGCGAGGATTGGTCGAACTCAACGGCCAGGGGGAGGTCGTGGGCGGAGTCGTCATTATGCGGTTCGGTGAGAATGCCCTCACGGTGATCGAGCGCGTGAAAGCAAAGCTCAAAGAGGTCGAACCGTCCATGCCGAAGGGCGTCAAGGTTGTCACGACCTACGATCGCAGCGATCTCATCAGGGAATCCATCGATACAGCCAGTGAGAATCTTATCGAGGAACTGCTTGTCGTCAGCGTATTGATCATCGGATTCTTGTTACATCTCCGGTCTGCGTTGCTGCCGATCGTTACCTTGCCGCTGGCTGTACTTATCGCATTCGTGCCCATGTATTTCATGGGCATCGGCATGAACATCATGTCGATCGGAGGAATCATCGTGGCCATCGGCGACATGGTGGACGCCGCGATCGTGATGGTGGACAACGCGCATAAACGCCTGGAGGAATGGGACATCGGCGGCCGCATCGGGGATCGGACGCAGGTCCTCATCGACTCGGCGAAAGAGGTTGGTCCCGCGATTTTCGCCTCCCTGCTCGTCATCGCCATTGCCTTCATGCCGGTGTTTACGCTGGAGGGACAAGAAGGTCGTCTCTTCACACCACTTGCTTGGACGAAGAACCTGGCTATTGCCATGAGTGCCATCTTGGCGATTACGCTGATCCCGGCGCTGCTGGCGTTGCTCGTCCGTGGCCGGATCTTTTCTGAACGGCGTCATCCGGTGAGCCGTCTCCTGCAACGACTCTACGCTCCGACGCTGCAGCTGGTCCTGAAGTATCGTGTTGCCGTCCTCATCATGGCCGTAGGACTGACACTCACGGTCGTGCCCGCGTTCCAGCGCATGGGCAACGAGTTTATGCCGCCCTTGTACGAAGGTACGATCCTGTACATGCCGACCACATTACCCGGCATTTCCGTCACGGAGGCGTCAAAACTGCTGCAACAATTGGATCGAAAGCTGAAATCCTTTCCCGAGGTTGAGCACGTGTTCGGCAAGGCGGGTCGGGCCGATACCTCGACAGACTCGGCTCCCTTCAGCATGATCGAGACGGTGATCGAACTGAAGCCAAAGGAACAATGGAGACCCGGTGTCACGTACGAGAGCTTGATCAACGAGATGGACGAGGCGCTGCAATTTCCTGGGGTCACCAATGCCTGGACGATGCCGATCAAAGCCAGGACCGATATGCTGACAACCGGGATCCGCACACCGGTTGGCATCAAGATCTTCGGTCCTGACCTCAAGCAGATCGAGCAGATCGGCAAGCGATTGGAGGTCGTGTTACAAGAAGTCCCCGGCACGAAGAGCGTGTATGCCGAGCGGGTATCGGGAGGATATTTTCTGGATTTCGACATCGATCGGGAGGCGATCGCCCGCTATGGTTTGACCGTGAGGGATGTCGGGCAAATCATCGAATCGGCGATCGGTGGGGAGAACATCGATACGACGATCGAAGGGCGAGAACGGTATCCGATCAATGTCCGCTACCTGCGCGAATTGCGGGATGATCCGGAAAAATTGCGCCGTGTCTTGGTGGCGACACCCACCGGGGCACAGGTGCCCATTGCCCAGTTGGCCACCTTGCGGTTCCTCCAGGGGCCACCGATGATCCGAGACGAAGACGGCATGCTGACCGGCTATGTGTTTGTCGATATGCGTGGGCGGGATGTCGGCGGCTATGTGGATGACCTGAAACGGGTGGTGGAAGAGAAAGTGGAGTTGCCGGCCGGGTACACCATCTCCTGGTCCGGCCAATACGAATTTATGCAGCGAGTACGTGAGCGGCTCATGGTCTTTGTCCCATTGACTATTGCGATCATTTTTGTGCTGTTCTACCTCACGTTCCGTTCCGTGGCCGAAACCCTTATGGTGATGCTGGGTGTGCCGCTCTCATTGGTCGGCGGCGTCTGGTACATGGTCTGGCTAGACTACGACATGAGTATCGCGGTGTGGGTGGGTATCATCGCGTTGGCCGGGGTGGCCGCCGAGACCAGCGCGGTGATGTTAGCCTATCTCAATGAAGCCTGTAAGCGGCGGCGGGCGGCGGGGCGATTGAACACGCTCGATGAACTGATCGACACCGTACAGCAGGGTGCCGTTGAGCGCATCCGTCCGATGGCGATGGCGGGCTTGGCCAATATTCTCGGGCTGATTCCCGTCATGTGGGCGACGGGGACCGGTGCCGATGTCATGAAACGGTTGGCCGCGCCGATGGTCGGTGGGGTGTTCTCGGCCATGATCCTTACGTTGTTTGTCATTCCGTCCGTCTATGTCATATGGCGATGGTGGAAAGAGCAAAGAGAAAATCAGGTGAAGGAGGCGTAGCTTAGGCTATGCGACGGCGGGCTATGCACAACGAGCGCACAGTGATCTCTCGCCGTCTCTTGCTCCAGCGAACCGGCGCATTGGGGGTACTGGCGGCCATGCAACAGCTCCTGCCTGCCTGTATGGTCGACTCGCTGGTTCCCGTCATTCCTCCAGGTATCCCGTCTGCTACGCTGAGCGGTGAGGTTATTGATTTACAGATCAGTGAAGCCCGATTGAGGGTCGATAACCGATCGGCATCGGCCATGACCATCAACGGGACGATTCCAGGCCCCCTCATTCGCTTGAGGGAAGGGCAAGATGTGACATTGAGGGTCAACAACCTCTTGGCTGAACCCACATCCATTCACTGGCATGGCATTCTCTTGCCGTTTGACATGGACGGTGTGCCGGGCGTGAGCTTCAAGGGCATCGACCCGGGGACGACCTTCACGTATAGGTTTCCGGTCAGGCAAAGCGGGACCTATTGGTATCACAGCCACTCACGAGGGCAGGAAATGCGCGGCATGTATGCGCCGTTGATTGTCGACCCGATCGAGCCTGAGCCCTTTCGGTATGATCGTGAACATGTGGTGATCTTGTCGGACTGGACCTCTGAATCGCCGGGAACCCTGTTCGCCAATCTGAAAAAACTCCCCGGCTATTATAATTTTCAACGGCGCACCCTGACGGCGTTCTTCGACGATGCTTCGCGAATGGGATGGTGGCCGGCCCTCCAGGACTACTTGGCGTGGGATGAGATGCGCATGGACCCGACAGACTTCGCCGACGTCACTGGCCACACTTTTACCTATTTACTGAACGGTTTGTCTCCATCAGCCAATTGGACAGGGCTCTTTCAAGCGGGTGACCGGATACGCCTGCGTTTCATCAATGCCGCGGCCATGACCTTCTTTGATGTGCATATTCCTGGTCTCACGATGACGGTGGTGCAGGTGGACGGACAGAATGTTCAGCCTGTCTCGGTGGAGGAATTCCGAATCGGAGTGGCCGAAACCATCGACGTCATCGTCGAACCACGCAAGGAGCACGCCTATACGATCTTTGCTGAAGCAATGGATCGAAGCGGATATGCGCGAGGTACGTTGGCGACGCGGACGGGCATGACGGCCGTGATTCCTCCACGTCGTTCCAGGCCCGTACGTACGATGGCCGACATGGGTATGCACATGGAACATCAGGGGATGGGAGGCGTGGAAACATCCGGGGCAAGCTCAAAGCCGAAGTCTTCCGATGAAACCATTAAGGCCGAGCATGGGAATCACAAGCATGGAGCGTCACACAGTGCGGGGCAACATGAGATATCCGATGAACACCTGATGGTGCGACGTCACTCGGAGATTCCCGGACATGAATCGGTCAAACACGGACCCGACGACCATGGAACCGGCAACCAAACGATCGCCGAGTACTCGAGAAATATGATGCATGAGCCGGGTCGAGGCCTGGAACATAGCCCACGCCGGGTACTTCTCTACAGTGATTTGAAAAGCCTGGCGCCGTATCCGGATCAACGGGAGCCGGAGCGGGAGGTCGAATTACATTTGACCGGGAATATGGATCGCTATCTCTGGTCATTCGACGGCAAGAAATATTCGGGCGCTCCGGATCCGATCCCGTTCAGGTACGGCGAGCGGCTGAGGCTTACCTTTGTGAACGACACCATGATGGAGCACCCGCTCCATCTACATGGGATGTGGATGTATCTCGAAAATGGTTCAGGAGCCTTCCTGCCGCGCAAGCACACCGTGATCGTCAAGCCGGCGGAGCGCCTGAGCGTGGCGATTACTGCGGATGCGCCGGGGCGCTGGGCGTTTCACTGCCATCTGTTGTTCCACATGGAGGCGGGGATGTTCCGCGTCATTGAAGTATCCGGTCACGAGCATGGCGGGTATTCATGAAGGTGCGTGGGCGGGTTGCGGTTATAGCCATGGCCTGTCTGCTCAATGGAATCAGTGTGCCGTACGCGATCGCACAAGCCGGAGACGCGACGGACAGAGGTTCCTCAAAGGCCGTCTCTCCACAGCAGAAGTGGCCGCTTCCGGTGGATGACGAAGAATATCGTCTCTTTACTCTTGTCGATGTTTTGGAATATCGGCCGAGTACGGCGAAGCGGGAAAGCGGAAGCGATTATCGGTGGGACATCGAAGGTTGGTATGGGGGGGATTACAACCGTCTTTGGTTTAAAAGCGAGGGACAACGAGACACGGCATTTAAAGCGGATTCTGACGTGGACTTTCAACTCCTCTATGGACGGTTCATTCAAAAATATTATGACATTCAAGTAGGAGGGCGAGTTGAAACACAGTCGTTCCGTGGGGCCACTGTCACGCGCGCGCAAACGGTGATCGGGATCGAAGGCCTCGTGCCGTACAACTACGAACTCGAAGCGGCGCTGTTCATCGATCTGGACGGCAAGGTGTCCGGACGTCTGTCGTTGACCAAGGACTTTATGCTGACCCAGCAACTGATTTTCCAGGGGCGAGTTGAAAGCAATATGGCGGTTCAACGGGTCGAGCGGTTTACCACGGGTTCGGGGTTAAATAACCTGGAATTCGGAGTGCGTCTCCGCTACGAAATCAGGCGGGAATTTGCCCCCTATGTCGGGTTTTCGCTGGAGCGAAGCTTCGGTGAAACCGCGACGTTGGTTCGGCAGGAGGGCGGTGATCCGAGTCAGGTTCGACTTGTCGCGGGCCTTCGGGCGTGGTTCTAACGGGATGCCGAGTCTTTGAGGTCAAGGTTGAGGCTCAGAACGACGGGGAAGGCTCAGGCTGAGGAAACAACCAAGATGATGATTCAGTCTTTATTCACTCTTACCCTGGACCTTAACCTAAACCTCAACCGTCTTCATCCACCTGAACCGCGATCTCAGCCGGTCCAGATTCGCTTGCGACGACCGTGCTTGTGGACCGGTGAGTCGTGGTGATCCAGGGGCAAACGGTGCCTTGCAAGAGCGTGCGAGAGCTCTTACCATGACGGAAGAGGTCTCGGTATGACCAGGAGTTCTGAAACACGTGGTGCACTTCCTCTAGCCGATCTGCAACGATTGCTCGATGTCTTACAGGCAAAGGGCTATCGAGTTGTCGGTCCTACCGTGCATGACGGGGCGATCGTATGGGAGTCGATCAGACGAATGTCGGACTTGCCGGTCGGTTGGCGAGACCGGCAGGAGCCGGGACAGTATCGGCTGGAACAGACCGGCTCCAATCATGTGTTTGGTATCGCGCACGGACCGAACTCTCTGAAACCCTTCGCCTTTGCGCCGCGCGAGCCGCTGCTTCAAATTGAGCGGGCGAACGGCGGTTTTGCGGTTCACTCAAGACTTCCTCAGCCTGAGAAGATTGCGGTCATCGGAGCGAGAGCCTGCGACCTTGCAGGGCTGGCCATACAGGATCAGATTTTTCTGAACGGCGCCTATCGTGACACCTCTTATGCGATCCGTCGTGAAGGGCTTTTTATCGTCGGGGTAAATTGCACCAGGGCACTGTCAACCTGTTTTTGTGCTTCGATGGGGACCGGTCCACATGCTCAAGGCGGCTACGATCTGATTCTGACGGAATTGGATGAGATGTTTCTGGCTGAAGCGGGAAGTCCGGCGGGCCGAGAGGTTCTCACGGACATCGCCGTACCTGCTGCTTCTGCAACATTGATCGCCGAGGCCTCGGCGCGTGTAGAGGCTTGCGCGCGTAGTCAAGTCCGCCGGTTGGAGTCCTCGGGTATGCCGCAGGCTCTGTATGAAGCGCATGATCATCCGCATTGGGACGAGGTGGCGGCGCGTTGCTTAGCCTGCGCGAACTGTACGATGGTCTGTCCGACCTGTTTTTGCCACACCGTTGAAGAGACTCCAGATCTCGCCGGAGAACGATCCGAACATGCCAGGCTCTGGGATTCCTGCTTCACGCAGGAACATGGCTATATCCATGGGAAGAACATTCGCCCTGCCATCAAGGATCGGTACCGCATGTGGTTGACGCATAAGTTGGCATCGTGGATCGAACAATTCGGGACATCGGGATGTGTCGGTTGCGGCCGTTGCATCACGTGGTGTCCCGTGGGGATCGATCTGACCGAGGAGTTACAGGTGTTGTGCAAGGCGTCAATTCCAGCAAAGGGGAATCCAAAACACGCGTGAGAGGCAAAGGGTCCATGGTTGTCGGAGTGCCGAAGGAAACGTGTCCGGGGGAGACCCTGGTAGCCCTCGTGCCGGCACACATACCACTGCTCACCAAGATCGGGCTTCAGATTATGGTCGAGTCAGGAGCGGGAGAGGCTGCAGGGTTCGAGGATGACGCCTATCGCGCAAAGGGCGCGCACGTCACCAAAGATCGTGCCGAGTTGTTTGACTCATCAGGATTCCTGCTGCAGGTTCGGGCTGCCGGGGCAAATCCTGAGAGGGGACGGGAGGATCTGCCGCTTCTCCGGAAAGGGCATATACTGATCGGATTAACCGATCCCTTCGGGCGGCCTGAGGCGGTGAGAGAAGTAGCGGAGCGTGGCGTGACAACATTCGCCATGGAGTTGGTCCCCCGGATCGCCCGCGCGCAGAATCTGGATGTACTGTCCTCTCTCGCTACCATTGCCGGCTACAAATCGGTGCTGCTTGCGGCGGACAGGCTGCCGAA
>Ga0224501_10004971_pt1 | contig 10484 bp, 6 predicted proteins | sample SF_Oct11_sed_USG_4_FD_169105 | JGI IMG/M metagenome (GOLD analysis project Ga0224501, IMG submission 169105) | Sediment microbial communities from San Francisco Bay, California, United States - SF_Oct11_sed_USGS_8_1 | ecosystem: Environmental > Aquatic > Marine > Sediment | place: USA...
TGATTGACCGCTCACTGTAACCGTGCTGTCGCCTAGGGTCGACTGTTAGTGTTAGGACTGACAATACGTTAACGGAATGACCGATTCACAGTGGTGAGTAGAGGTAAATTCAGTCCCCGTAGGAGTATCACCGCCAGTCTCGCCATCAATCCCAGTTGCAGTCGAGTCAAGTCAATGAATAGTCAGTTTGAGTTTGACTTCGCGTTTCACTCCTGGAGCGCAACCAATCCGATGAGACGGATCATTGGATGAGTAACAAAAGTAAGCCAGCAACTGTGTCGGTAACTAAGCAAGACTAAGCAAGTACTTGCTTAGTAACCCCCAGTACCAACCAAGTAGCCAAGTGCAACTCAGTTGAGTTGCACTTGCACTTGGACGTCGACGTAGTCGTATAGTCTAGGCAGTAGGCTAGTAGTAGTATAGCCATACCTCCATAGGCATAGATGATAGGGCAGGCGAACGCGAAGTGAATCGATCGAACTCAAGTGCGTCAACTGGGTAAGCCTGACTTTTTAAGCTGAGTCTAACTCTAAGATTGAGCGAGTAACTGCCCGAGTAAGTAACTAAGCAAATCTAAAGTAGTAAAGTGAGTAAGTAACCCGAATGCCGCAGCTTGACCGACACTGGCGACGGCAAGAGCAAAAAAGAAAATTAGAAATAGTGAAATAAAATATAAATACCAAAAGTGGCAAAACCATCATCATGATCATGACATGATTGGATTTGTACAATCAACCAAAACCAAAGACTGGTGCAGTGGGAAGCGGTTTTAGAAACCCTCGGTCGGTTCTGTTGTTGCATAACAAACTCACTTCCTAGAGTTCTGGCTGCTCTTAGGATAGAAGTTGCCCTCTGCATCTTATATTCTGAAAATAATGCCGGCGAATTTCCACAGCGCTCTGCAGCAGCGAGTCGAGAAAAGCCGAATATCCTGCTGAGTGCGCCTGCGCTGTTCTAGTCACGTATCTTGGGGTTGTCTGCCCATGAGACCTGCCACTAGAAATGCTCGCTGGTTGGGTGGCGCTGACTTCAATTTCGGATCTCTTTTTGCCAAGAGCAAGAGGTGCGAAACTGAATGTTCTAAAAAAAGTCGACAGTCGGCAGCTACCTTCCGATTCCGTTGTTCCATCCTGTCGTATAACCGTGTTGTGTGACGTGTTAAAGAGTGAACGAGGCGAGGTGGGTTAGATTGCACTAACGAACCGATTCATATCAATCTTATCCCTGTGATAGGGATCTGAAACTACTAATTTAGTAGTAACACTAACTAACAGTAACTCAGTGAGTAACACTAACACTATGACTAACTAGTAACTGACTACTGAGTAACAGTACAGGTGAATCACAATTACTAATTAGTGTTACTCAGCTAGTCAGTGCTTAACTGAGTAACTCAGTTACTGAGTGAGTAGTCTCCGTCTCACGTCTGAGTCTGAGTAACTAAACTTGTAAGTAGTAAGGTAAGTTTGTAACTTACTACTTAGTTAGTAACTTAGTTAATCTTACTAGTTACTTACTTTACTAACTTAAGTTAGTTAGAGTAAGTTACTAGTCTAGTAGTAGTTACTAGTTAGTAACTTACTTAGAAGTTAGTTACTAACTAACTCAGCCACTCACTGAATAAATGACTAATAATACAATAGTAATAGTAATAATGAAATTAAAATATTAAATAAGTAAATAACTAACTAAGTTAAAGCAAGTTAACTGTTAACTGACTAGTGACTGACTCGGAGCGGGAGTCGGAGTGTGACTGGGAGTGAATCACTAGTGAATCACGCCGGGTCAGTCAGTGGAGTGACGTGAGTGACAGACTGAGTCAGACACTCACTCGTCACTGGCAGAGGGAGCCGGGGTGAGTGACAGGACGCTCGACTGGGAGTCTGGTTGTGTAACTGTAAGTGTATTGATTGACTCATCTAAACTAAAGCTTAAAGGCCTTAGGCTTAGTTAGTTAATGGCTTAAGTTAATTGATTTACTCTTAGCCAATGTCAATCATCACCATGACTGTGAGTGTGACTGTGACTGTCATAGTGGGCCAAAGTGAGACTGTAGGTAGGTTAAGTGTAAGTGCAACTGAGTGTGACACTGTGGCGTGGGTGTGCGATGGTGAGTCATTTCATACCGGCAGGAAAGCATATTTTACTTGTCATTCCTTGACACAATAAAGGTACATAATGAAAGTCAGTCAGAGAGTAATATGAAGGATTGGTCAAGCAATGATTATATATCACTCATACTCACCATCACTTACAGTTTATTCAGTTGTTACCACACTTTCTATTAAGCTTCAGTTCATTTTACAGTTTGGTCCATTCATCGCTATATTGAAATAAAATAGTTTTAAAACGCTTCAATAAAGATCATTTCAATGGCTTGTCTCTTACTCATTTGTAGGTTTAGCTGCAATAGCTCTCCCGACTGATTGGTCAGATGATTTTCTTGGCAATCCTAATCATGAACTGAAAGTGAGTAGCCCTAGAAGGCTGTCAGCTAGTCTGTTAGAGTTTGTCTCCCAGGTCAGTGTTGCATGATTGTTTTACTGTGCTATCCAATTCCCAGTCACGTGCTCTGAACATTAAAGTGGCTCAGGCGCACATAAAAATAATGTCAACTCGCTTTCAGATTTTGCAGCCCACCATCAATAAATGGCCTCAAGACCCAGCTCAAATTGAAGCGAATATATAGTCATCCTATTCAGTGTGCATAACCAGACCCCTTTAAAATTTTCAGAATATTTATCCATCTCTACTCACCTTGAGATAGGAAATACACGAAAATAATGGTTTGCCTTTTTAGGGCGTAGCAAAAGCCTCAAACTAGTACTTCAACTAAAGTGGCATTTTACGAAGCCAAACCGCTACAGAAATGGCCACCGCACCCATCACGTCACTGTGTAATGATACTGCCGAAGCGGTGTCTCTCAATGCAGAAATGTCTCTGTTTCTGAAGCCCATATCAAAGCTACACATAAGCGTCCAGCTACCACAAATGAAGTCTACGGGCAAGGCTATTTCCAACTGGGAGGTGAGTGCTTTAAAAAAATCAGGTTCACAATATATCAATAACGTTGCGATGAGTGTGAGAGAGAGTACACGGACGCTGAGATCGCCCTGAGAAACGACTATCTACTGCCAATCGCCGACTTTTGCTCCCATATTTCCAAGCTTCTCACTCTCAATTATAATCAACCCCCTAACTTGGTGGAGCATTCTCTTTCTCATAAATGAGTTAGTGGCCAGGTTTAACCTGGAATACCTGTAGAAACATTCGCTATAGGAATAACCACCGCATGAAAACTTTTAGGTGATGGAGAAATTGAAAGTTATGGCAAAGCCAGAGAAGTTTGTAGTTCTGAAGGTCATAAAGAGCGCACTGGAGTTTATTCGATTGGAGGGCGAGTTGGAAAGCAGGGCTCCTCTCTCCAAGCTTCTAGCTAAACTCGACGGTAGGTCAATAAATATATCGATGATCGCTTTACTACCTTGTGCTAGACATCCCACTTCCGTAAAATAAAGTTTGCCTAGATTCATAGACTAGAGAGAGTAAATTTTGCCCGGCAACAAATCCAGAATTCTGGAAACAGGTTTTACCTTCCATCATACATCATATTTATTCCACTGTCCAACACAAGTTCTGCCCTCGCATCGCTTAACCAATATGTTAGGCTCTGGGATTTAATCTAGTTATATAGTGAACTGATAATCCCTTCATCCAACGCAATGGGGGCAATGCTTACTGCCTCAAACATTACCGCATTAACTGTCAACATGAATACAGGCACAACCATGAAGTTATCAGGCTACCCTGAGACGTTAAAAGTACGCGCAGTCGAGGCAAAGCCCAGCTGTCCAACTCGACACCATTGGGACTCGTATTTTCGCGATGCCAAGCACATGAATGAAATGAAACCTGGTAAGCTCGCTATGTTAACTCGATGACCCTGTCGCCTACAATTTTCTTACTGTATCAGCGAAAACTTGTCGACTGGCAACAGAGACACGGTTGTAGTAAATATTTTTGTGTTTTCTCGATCTTCTTTACTGCATGCATGTCCCTAGCCCATGCAGGGTCTAACTCAATGCTCTGCCACATGTTCAATAGCCTTGATCTTTCAATGCTCTAACACAACACTAATCAACCACTAACTCACTGCACACGCGGGCAGACACAGCGGTCCTCTCCGACACCCAGGCAAAGATGGAGGGCATGCCAACAACTTGTACAAATCTATCTAGCCCCGGCACATGTCTGATGTGCCACCGATTGCATGTGTATGTACGTCTACATGATCTAAGCTGAAATGTATCTCACCGGGTGATGACTTGCAGATGATCAGAGATCAGAGAGTCGTCTAGGTTGAGTTACGAGAGGCGTAGTTTTAATGTGTAAAGAATTCGTTAAAAGTTGTTGTAAGTTATACTGAGATGAACTCGAATAAAACAGCAACAGCAACTGCTCCCTTGGGGCTTGCTCCGTGCTTTATATTGTCCCACGGAGGGCACCCACCAAAAACAACCAATCATGAAAAACTAGAAAAGGCTCAACCAATAGAATATCATGAAATACATTTAGTTTTGCCGCCACGTCCGAAGTAACCTTTGAAAGTTAAGTACAACATCAAAGCTAACTAGTTGGTCTCAAAAGCCACATTCTCATCCTCCTCTTCCCGCATATCTCATCCAAAAAAATATGTGTCGTCGACGATAGAATGTGAACCTTTCTTTGATGTGTTGGTGTACCTATCTCAATCACGTATCACTGCATGCGTCTATTCCAGATATCTTCATCCCAACACGGTCATACCTGTGACGCATTATTAATTCATGCAGTTGTCCGAGTTTCAATGGACCTTGATGTAAAAAAGACCCCCTGGTCTTATTAAGTTATCCATGTAAAATAAAATTATCCTATCAATAGTGCAGAAATTCCATTTCATTCGTATAGTTAGAGGCTCATATGCAATGCAGATTTCCGAGCACGCGCAGGCTTAGATTATGACGTATGGCTATCGCGAAATGTCTAACTGTACCTGAATTGCTATCATCTCGCGACTAATGTTATCCTATGATGTCTATTCTGATGCTCTCGGTATTAATGTGTGTTGTTGGTATTTTACACTTGGCGCAGGTGAGAGACCAGACACGGTGTATCTCAGCGATTTACCGTGTAAATGGTTCTCTGATCAGAAATCCTCCTCCTCTGAGTCGACTCTGGTGGTGAAGCCATCGGAGCAGCGAGTGAACGACGTTTTCTCGCAGTTTGGTACTATCAGAGTTATGGATATACCTCTTCTCGATCCATACAGGTGAGAAAGGTCACTGTGAATCTAAATGATATGTGCACATAAGCTCTATAGTAGGTATAGCTGTGAGAGAGAGTCACTGTGAGGTATAGCTGTGCTCAGGCTTTTTCCAGCAAACCTATGGCAAATTACCTCTGGCTAGACGGTGCACTCATATTTAGGAAGTTGTCTTCTCACTCCTGTCAAAGGACTAAGTTCTTCATAAGCTGTGATGAACGGGGATCATATGCGAGAGTTATATACCTGTGACCCCGGCCTTGGTGCAGAAATGAATATCATGGGTCATTATACCCAACACCACTTGCTCCTCTACAGATTTTGGTCAGAGCCATAGCATTCTAGCTACTGTAGACATTAGGCGCGATATCTCTCACCATTTCTTGCGGTCTGTTCAGAAAGGGCCTGGGTTCGGAGCCCATTTCATCAAAGGTTTTAGTAACTCTTCCCCAGCCTATTTGTGAATCTGCGTTATTTAGAAAAAGATGCCAGGGTAGCCTTGCTCTTGATTTTCAGTTGCCAGTCCTGGCTGTATCAGGCACCCATGGCGAGTATAAGCTCCCCACGAAATTCATAGTTTCTGTGGCTCCAGACCAAGCCACATGGGAGATCGCTGGATAGGATGGCCAAGTGTCATGTAGTAAGGTAAACCAGGAAAAAACCATGAAGGTATATCTTGCAGGGAAGAAATAGCTGTACCCCTGGGCGGTCAGAGTACGATCCAGCAGTTTAAGTTTGGCCAGGAGCTGCAGTTTGATGTTTACATTCAATATAAAGAGTACATGTGCTTCGTTAAGTGTATGGAAGCGTTACGAGGCATGAAGCTAATGCACATAGATAAGGAAGGCAAGGCCTTCACAGCCAACATAAAGGTAAGGCTGAGAAGGTGGGTGTGATGCTGGGCATATCTCTGCTTCTGTGTTTGCGGGGAAAGCCTAAAGTCCGAATATTGTAAGTCAAGTGTGCAGTCTAATGTCATGGTTCGTTTAAGTGAACCAAAAAACATGGCCTCAAAATGTATCCTTGATCTCATTTCTTCGAAGATCTTGCACAAAACCTGCTGTCGCAAACGCCTGATAGGCTATGACACATAACGATGGTGGGCGAAGCTTAGCGATTCCTGGCGGTAGTCAAACTGCTGACTTACTATATAGGCTTATATGACCTAAGCAGAAAATGAAGTTGTTTCTGCTGTTTTAGCAATTTGTTGATAAATTCACTCAATGTACAATGTATCATGTTATCATGATATAAGCCATCCTGTGTGAATTTTTGATGAGAATACAGAATATGAAAAGAATAATTCGTCGACAGCATGGCCACCGATTGATCTCGCTTAGCAAGGCAAGCATATATTGATTGTTCAGTAGCATTAGCATGGGCTATTCTGTACAAACTGTCCTTGGTATGCAGTACCCATGAACTGACTAACAAGTAACCACAGGAATCTCATCTCCCTAGCCATCAGGCATCATGAATGCCTGCCCCTAAGTCATGGAAACACCCGCTAGTTTGCTTAGTCAACAAATTTTCGGCCGAAGAGTTCAAAGCGTTTGAGTCGCGTCGCCATGTTTAACGGCTATCTAAGCTGAATCCGACACAGCCTTAGATACGCTACGCTTCAAAGAGACAAGATTCCCCATTCAATGGTGTAGCATAAATTGTTGCTGTTTGAACAATGGTTCATCAGTCGCTGCATGAATATCCGATCCTATTGCCTTCTCAGAAGCAGGCAACGAGTAGAATTCCAAGCTTTACCATGCTCCCAATATGGTTTATCAGTTTTTCGTAGTTGTTGGATGGTGGGCCATAGAAACAAATTATAAAAAGTGAGCGATAGTGCTGCCACCCCAGCAATGCGAGCTCTGACTTCATAAACATGCAGTGGCCAGCGAATAACATCCCATGGCTATTGCTGTCACCTCATCTCATGTGTGAAAAACAATAAAATGAGATTCATTGTCAGCGCCCATTTTAGGTGGACTTTGACACCACGAAACACTTGTCGGATCGTTCAATCAAGAAAAGAGAACTAGAACAAAGGAAAATCAAAGCTCTTTTGCTCGAGAGGGAGAGAAAAAAGCAAGCAGAGGAAGAGTACGAGGAGAGAAGGCGGAGAGAGACGGCGTAAGTTTTCTAAAGCTTAAGTCCGCGGTCAGAAGTACCCAATGTAAGCAGAGAGTTGTCCTGTCATGCTCACAAGAGTAGATAAATTCAGTTAGAATGCTAAACTGTGCACCGACGTGAAATCGAAAAGGAGACTTATTTAGTCTCGGGTATGTCACTGACCGACTCATTCCACCGGATCCGTAATGACTGTATGAATGATTGCGTTGCATGGGCACAAAGCCAAACAATCATTTACCTAAGCACGAGTGGTTGCTCTCAGCTTCCCCAGTAGGCCGCACTGGGTCAAATGGATGTTTTGTAAGTTCTGGAGTCCCTCTCTCAGTTATCAGTTTGGTGGCGTTGGAACCCAAGATGGGCCGATGGGTTGTTGCTTTAACCTCAAACTGTCAAACAATTTCAGCGCAGGAAGTGTTTCTTTTCTAGGCTCCTAATCTACATAAATATAATTTAAAATCTGAAGTAGTCTCCCCCTTATGTAAACTGTGTTGCCCCCTCCGTATCCCATGGTGGTTACTTCGGTTCGTTTAACACAGGCCTGATAATGGCTGCCATATTTTTGCAGGCGCCGTAAGCAGGAAGAGCAAGAGGAGAGGGAGAGACGGAAACGAGAAAGAGAGGACAAACGGCGTGAGAAGATTCTGGAAGCGAGACGCATGCAGGAAGAGAAAGAGGTGAGGTGGAAAATGGTCTTGAACAGGGTTGCTTCAGACCACAGTCTTTGTTGGGACAAATGTTGTGACTTTTGAAAATTGTTTAGTTTTGTACTGTCAGTTCTTTTGATATTTGCTCCAAGTCTAAATAAAAAGGATTTCGGACCCATTAAGGATTAAGTTCCACATAAATTATATAGATTTTTGACATATTTTATGAATCGCCCTCACCAGGTAACAGCATCTACCTGGTAAATGGCCTGTAGAAATACCAAGCCAGACTTTGCTTACCTAGACTAGTCCTATTCTTAGTCTTTCTGTGCCTATACTGGCAATAATGACCGTAGTCATGGTCCTTATCACCACACTACTTCCTCAGGCCGATTGCCTTCCCGAAGTCTAGCGAGTCAATGGGGATAAATTCCTGTTTCCTGTTTGTATAGATATGGAAAGCAAAACACTTCCCATCACATTGCATCATTTCCTGTCTGTCCAGTGAACCTTGTAACTCATACCCATAATGTTATCTGCCGCGGGTGTTACTTAATCTAAATGTAATTTTATCTCGCAACATTTCATAAAAATCATTGAACAAAATAAGGAGATGGCATCCGTCGGTCTTGCAGAGACTACAATGAATCCTAAAATGACATCAATTGAAAGGAAATCTTATTCAAAAGAACATTTAAATCTGTTTCCGTTTTCCTCTGATCTGTACTGCTGAACATATATGTGCAGACTGCATAGCAGGAGCGCTTAGTGGCTAGATCACTCGGCACAAGAGTCGATCTCCCCAGGGTCCCGGCAAACTTACGCCAGCATAATACGAAACAGTATAATAGTACACCACACACCACACAACCTGTGGACAGCAAGGAGGAAGGCCGAAGTCCAACCACGGACAGATGATGGCGGATCTTTAAAAAAAATAATAATAATAGATGTACTTCATTTCTATGAATTAAAATATGTCACTGATGTCTCGCTGACCTCCTGATGGTGGAGCTCGTATAAACCAACATTTCTATCTTCAGATGGCTCATAACATCGCTGTGGAGGAAAGGAAAATCCTGATAGCGCAGAGAAAACTCGAGAGTATTAGACTGTTATCAGAACTCCTGGAGAGAGTCAAGGTATGCTACCCATACTACCAATGATGCTGTAATCAGTGGTGTCTTTGTGTGTCTGTCTGTCTGTCTGTCTGTCTGTCTGTCTGTCTGTCTGTCTGTCTGTCTGTGATCATGAAAAAGTGCTGAGGCATTTTAAGGTATGTACTTGTAAGACAGGTTTAAAACCATACTTTTTTAAAGGCGCCAATTGATGCCCCTGAAGAGTCCCTAGTTTTATCAATTCTGATCTGCCAAACTGTTGTTTTGCCAAGTCATTTTTAAGCACAGTGTGATGAAGGTGTTTGTCGCCTTCAGACATGGTGAGACTGTGTAATATGTTTTGAGCGAAGAATGGCCTTACTCACTTCATGCCGCTTAGGGAATTATTTGATGGCACAAGGACGGTTGACTTTGAACTTATTGGATGCGGTGCGATGAATTACTTTACATTTTTCTGATAGCTTGTTGCGTTTCAGTTATGCGGAGCTCGGCATCAGATTTTATCTTTTATTCGAACAGAGAATTTAGTTCCTATTCAGTTCAATGCTCGTCGTAAGCTTTGAAATGAGTCATTGCCTGGTGAATGATCAGCACACTCTATGCCTGTGGTCAATCATAGCCTCGCCTTTGTCAGCTGATGAAATTATATTCCCTGTAGTTTATTGACACCGATCTATGATAGATCACATAAGTTTGGGTGAAAGGACAGATTGTTAGTTTTTCTTTCATTCCGTGGTCTGATGTAGTGGTTTTTTATATGGAAATTGGTCTCAAGAGCTATTCAGCAGCAGTCTATCTTAAAGGGGTTATGACATGGGCAAAAGTGACTTAACATGTTTTCAGATTCTGAAGCCTACCATGAACAAATGGGCCCACTACCCAGTTCAAATGGAAGCTTAGATATAGCCCTATCCAATGCGCATACTTAGAGCCCTCGGCGATGTACTTTTCAGACCGTCGACGCACCAGAATTGACCTCGAGATAGGAAATTAACACAGAGCTGTTAGTGTCAGCGGTGATTTCTCGGCTTACACGCTGATGTTTGGAAAATCCTCTTGCGGGTGCACTTTAGACTTGTAGTTACACGAGTCTATATAGAGAAAATGTTCAACAAAAGTATAGAAATGGGGTTTCAGAGTGCAGTTTTTCACCTGTCACCAAGCGTTAGTGCCATTATTGTGAAATGATAGAGGCCCGAACGCAATGGCCTCTATTTAGGGCTAGGGAAAACCAGCAAAACACTTCTTATAACTTCAACTTTCTCCAATATTACGTTCAATTTTGAGTTCTA
>Ga0224501_10004972_pt1 | contig 10483 bp, 14 predicted proteins | sample SF_Oct11_sed_USG_4_FD_169105 | JGI IMG/M metagenome (GOLD analysis project Ga0224501, IMG submission 169105) | Sediment microbial communities from San Francisco Bay, California, United States - SF_Oct11_sed_USGS_8_1 | ecosystem: Environmental > Aquatic > Marine > Sediment | place: USA...
TACTTGAAACGAAAAGACATCAAATTGGTTTAAGGTTATCCATTGAGCGAACACACCATCTGAGTTTAAAACATTTTTCACACGCTTAAATTGTTGCTGTGACAAAAGCGCACTACGGCCGACTAGGTCAGGATGAAATAGCTCGCCAACCACAAGATCATATTGTTTGTTAGTTTGCACTAGATATCGACGAGCGTCATCGATCACAATCGAAATATCTTTTGTAATATTATTATTGGCTTTAGAAAAAAACTTCTCCGCAGCTTGAATAGCACCAGGGCTTATTTCAACAGCAGTAATATTTCGCTCGCCACCCACAGGCAGGCCGGATGCTGTAATACCCGTGCCCAAGCCTAGTAAAAGAATTTCTTTTGCATCCGGCTTCAAAATAATTGGAAGTCTAGTTTGATTTTTTTGCACAACCACCGCTTCGGGGTTTGTTGAGGCATCCATGCGTTGCAAATCGGCTAAAAGCACACGTTCACCATTTTTATCTTCTAGCACATGCGTCAGATTAATAGCATCCTCTTTAGTTAACAATTCCTCTGTCCCTGAGAACTGAGATGGCATTAATTGCGATACCTTTGGAAACATAGAAAATGGTAACAGTCCGAGAAATAGTAAACAGCAAACAGCAAAAATTCTTTTGCTCGTCCAAACATATGAAGCAACTATTAATAGAAGAACAGCGAAACAAATTGCCCCAAATGATCCAAGCAAAGGCAGGAGCACAAAGGCCGCGACTAGTCCACCGAGTGCCGCCCCTATCGAATTTACCGCATAAAGTTCGGGTGCAGACTCAAGCCCTAACTTTTCTGCCAAGATAGGCATCCACATGCCAAAACAAAGCATGGCCGGCAGTGTAATAAAAAACACCATGCTCATTTGGAATAATGCGTTGGCAATAAAGCCTGAAGTTTCTATCGATTGTATCAGTTGACTTAGATATGGGTAGGTCCAAACGGTAAGCGCAACAAAAAAAACCGTAAGCGGAGGCAGTATGTTTAGTATTTTTTTATGACGAATAAAATTACCAATTACTGAGCCGAAACCAATACCGCACAAAAGACTAAATAGAATGATAGCAAGCACATATTCTGTGCGCAGCATTATCACACCATATATTCTTGTCCAAATAATCTCCAACATTAGAACACTTACTCCAATAAAAAAGTAAGCAACCATATTTTTATCTTTAAAGATTTTGGAAAACCTAGGTTTGCTTTTTGAAATAGATGAGAATTCCAATTTACGTGCAAAAACGTAGTGCGTGAATATCGCGATAACTGCAACGATAATGGCAAGTATCGCCACTAATCGTAACGACACAGTCCAGGCGAATATAGGTAAAAGCAAAATAACTAATATCGAACCAATTGCTCCTCCCAGTGTGTTTAAACCATAAATCAAACCTACATTCAGATTTATTTTTCTGCCAACATTAATCATCAATGGGAAACCAATACCTAATAGAAGCGCAGGAAAAAGCATAATGCATAAAACGGCAAATAATTGAATTGAGAACCAGGTAACGAGACTATCACCAAAATTGAATATGTAATTTTCTAAATTTGAAAATATGCCCGGAAGATTGAAGGCGAAAATAGCGACAACAAGTTCAATTAGTGAAAAAATAATTATTGGTGGTAAATTTGCAAAGTTATAGCGATGCCCTATGATCGAGCCTATCCCTAGGCCTAAAAGAAATGACGAAACAGTAATTGCAATGCCAAAAATGCTTACCCCAAATAAATTGGTTAACATTTTTGCCCATAAAATTTCGTACGAGAGCGCTGTCACTCCCGAAAGAAAATAGATCAGTAGGATTGCTAATTGGAAGACTCGTTTGCCGGAAGAGACACTCTTTGTTGTTAAAGAATCCGTCGCTGGCGAGTGCATTGAATCTTATTTAAACGGAAAAAACCAAACAACCGCGACTACTGAATGAGCTAATGCTAAAAACACCGTAGCACTTGCAGAGATCATATGCGCAACAAAGACTTGTTTACCTTTCATTACCATCGCCAAACCTAAACCAGCCGTGGTAAAAATTAGTATTAATAGAACAACACCCATGTAAAAAAGTATTTTGTGCTGATCACGAATTTCATCAAATGAATCAGTGGCGCCTAAAATTTCTGGCTGATTCGCAAAACTTTGAATTACGCTGATATTGTCTGAATCTGAATTACTTGCAAGCACTGAAGTGTACGATAGCGCAAAAGATACAAGAACAAATGCAACCATCAAAAGCCGTAAAAACATAGGAGTCCTTTTTATATTAATCGGTTTTCTTTTTACCAGCAAAACGCCAATACAAAATTGCCATTAAAATCGCTGGCAATAACACCATTGGCAGTAGAAATAGAAAAATAGCCCATGGGGTATCAATGGTCACGTGTAACCATCGATAGCTATCAGTTGCTGCAATAATTGGTGAGGAAAACAATATCAAGTTTGTAAGTACGAAAAATTTTAACATGGTTCTTCTCTGCATTTAATGTTAATTAATATCCTGAGCGCAACGAAATCCAAAAAAATCAGCTGTCATTTGCGGCCAAGAAAAATTTCTATGATATGACGATGTGGAAAATGGGTCACTCTTCCAAGATCCGCCACGCATTACTTTATAACGAGAATCCGTTTCTACAAATTCGGCAACACTCATATCTAATAATTTACTATCTTCCGGGACCACTGGCTTTTTCGCTTTAAACAAATGCTCGGGGGCAGTTGATTCTTGATAAGGATTAAACTCATCTTCAACCCACTCCTGTACATTACCTGCCATATCCATAACACCATAACTACTCGCACCATTTTTATATGCGTTTACAGGCGTTGTGGAGCCAACGGTATAGTATGTGTTTAAACGTGTTGGATCCATTTGCTCACCCCAAGGCCATCTAAGGCCCTTATCACCACGAGCGGCTTTTTCCCATTCTTCTTCAGTAGGAAGTCGTTTGCCAGCCCATTTGGCATAATCTTTAGCATCAAACCAGGTAACCATGGTTACAGGATGCAATGCTTTCTCAGGTGGGAATTTGCCATTTTTCCAATTAATAGGCACTCGACGGCCAGTGGCTGCTACGAACCGTGCGTATTGCGCATTAGTGACGGGATATTTGTCTATTTTGAAACTCTTTATCGAGCGTTTATGTCTAGGGCGGTTCTGAATGTCTGATTTCAGACTATCAGTACCCATAATAAATTCGCCTTCTGGAATAGTTACCATGGTTGCAACCATTTTCCACTCATTCAAACCAATGAGTGATTCCGCCTCTTCCAAGGTGTACGTAATCGAGTGACTTTTACCAAATTCATGGCGATTACTTATATAAAGATCTTCTCCTGCAGCGCGTAAGTGTTTTTCCTCTTCTGCAAGATCGAACGCTGCCATATTGCGCATTTCCTGCATTCGATTGGAACCAAGCTGTAGAACGTGGATTGTACCACCTAAGAGAGACAGCACCACACAGGTAACAAACGTTGCGCCGATATAGCGCTTACGTACATATATCTGTTCTGGAGTTAATTCGCGTCTAGGAGCTTGTTTCATTTTCTGCTAGTTCTTTTGATAAATTTAAACGTTCACGCATGGATTGTTGGTAGCGTTTATGAAATAAATGTTTAGGTCGACGACCATATGTTTTCTTAATAATTACTTCACCTACAATTCCCCCAAGGGCGGAAAATTCTATAGCTACTATTACAACCAGCATCCAATAACCCAGTGGTAATTTTGACATACCATCTGGAAGCATATGCGCATCAAGCGCAAAATAGTTTGGCACCAACACTAGTAATGGTGCAAAATAAGCTAAGATTTTGCCTCCAAGTCCATAAATCGCAGATACTAAAATACCTGCTAGAAAAGGAACAAAAAATACCGCGAGTATCCATGTAGGACTAAATGTAGAAATTCCAAAGAAAACATCCAAACGCACAGAAAGCAACTGCAGCCCCAAATGGGTTAACAATGCACCAGCTAAAATGGCCACAGATGCCCAGAATATTTCTAATAAACGTTGTTTAACGATATTATTCATTGGCGGCCCATTTTTTACCAGTCAACTTTTCGAAACGACGTTTTTCTGTTTGTTCTCGATACCAGTCCTCAACTTTTAAACTAAACATATAGTCTGTCAAAGTCGTTCTATCTTCATCACTCAAATGGGCATACGAAGGATGGCGATATTGTGGTTTCAGACGTGTAGGTAAAATGTCTTGCGGAACAGCTGCGTTAAAATATTGCGCTAACCAATCTCGATCACGAAAAGAACCTTCGCCATCCAGGGCAGGCGCAGGAACTGCTATAGTGAAATCTCGAGTGGCCCATAAACTATGGCACTCTTGACAATTATGTTTGTGAAGCAGTGTAGCCGCTGCAGATGTTAGTTCGGGTGTGGCGGTTGTATAATAGGGTATGCCTGGATCTTCCTCGGTTTCACCCGCATTCTGATAGAATTTCACGCCAACCAGAGAGACAACACTGACAACCATAATTAGGATTATGTTTTTCTCGCCTTTACGCACGTTTTTTATTTTCTTCCGCTTTTTTCGCTAAATATTCTTTTCGTAGCTGCTCTTGTTCTGCCATGACTTCTTTGTGTTTATTGAATTCATCTTCAGTCATTTTATCTTTGTCGTTTTCGTCAAAAACTACATACTTAATGTCTTCATCAAACTGGTTATTTTTAGCTGCCCAACGAAGCATAAAAGCAGCGGCCACAAGAATCATTGCAGCGACCACCAACCACACGTAGATAGTCCAGCCGTCTGGTAAATTTCTGAAAAACTCACCCATAATATTCTCCTATAAAAGATAACCTTCGATTAATTGTACCCACCCAATAATTATTGCTAACACAATTCCTACTATCAGTGAGCCAAACATTATTTTCTCCCCTGTTTTAAAATTGGCTTTTTTTCCTTTGGGCCAATAGATATAAATCATGTAAGCGAAAAAAATCAGGGAAAGAATTAAAAATCCAAAAATAACGTAGCTGTAAGTCTGAGACCTTAGGCCTTCGATGCTCATGTCGATACCAAAAACGTATTTGTTATCAACTGCACTATCTGCTAGCTTCAGCATCGGCGTGGCGACGTAACTATTTGATAAATTAAGTAAATAAAAGAAAACTTCAAACATAGTATTCATAAATTAATAAAGGAAGGCTATTTTAACTCAAAAGCATTAGTTCTGCCTTATTTATCGCCATAAAAAAAGGCTACCCGAAGGTAGCCTTTTTCTTTGAGATAAAGCAACTCAGATTAGTTGAAAACGTCGTCGTTAGAGTTTTCTTTCTGGTGCTGTTCCCAATATTTGTCAACAAAAAGCAGACCGTATAAAGCTGGTGCTATCACAACAATAATAATCCACATTGCGAAAACACCTGGGCCATAATCTAGATCAATCATGATTTAAGCCTCCCTTAGCCCAAATTGGGTTTACGTGAAAAGTGAGGTAAACGCTTGATTACGATAACCATAGTGATAAGGAAATAACTAACATAAAAAACGTCGATAGTATATCCAAGATCCCACCAGGGTTGCTTACGTTCACGATATCCACCTTCAGTGAAATTACCTTCAAAATTTGCTAACGCAATTCTATCGCCCAACACATTATAGTTATCCAGCGGGTATTTACCTTTGCCCGATTGAATTTCTTTAATTTGAGGAGCAATGTTAAGAAGGTCGTCCCAAGCCAAAGGATGACGCTCCAACGCACCTTGACGACGCGCATCTGCTTTAGCATATGCGGTCTTGGCGATGTAGTTCATCTTTTCTTCAGGAGTTGCCATGGATTGCACTTCAGCTGAATCCATTAACGCAACATAATCTTCATAGATGTCAGCAGAAGGGCGTTGACCCCAAATAGGCATCGTGATCATGAATGCAGTTAATATAATCAAACCTAATAAGAAGGTAATAGGAAAAGGTATACGATTATTGCCTTCAGAAAGGCCACCGTGCTTTTCTTTTTCCCAAAGCGCTAGAATTTCTTTTTGCTCTGCTTCATCAGATAATGAATAAAGCGGTTGATCCATTTTAAAAGCCATTCTTAGCCCCCCTTATTTCAAGCTCGTTAAGATCCAGTCGATCAACGCGCGAACTTCAGAATCGCGAGCTGGCTCTGGAACTTCTGGAGCATAGATTCGTTTACCATGAAGGTAATCGCTATAGTCCGCTCTCCATTTTGCGAAATCAATGCTGTTACCATTGGCGTCTTGCTTGCCCCACAAATAATCAAAACGTGGCATGATTGAATTTGGTTGCACTAATCGTGGATTGAAAAAGTGCATAGTCATCCATTCACGTGATGAGTTACGAGCAGCAACATGCAAAATGTCTGGCGCTTTACGGTCAGAACCGAAAGCTGTTGGCATTTCACCATTGAAATCACCTAAGAAAGGCGGTTGACCAAACATTTGCCAATCCTGAGTTTGCTCAGGTAGCAATGTATGACACCACCAGCAACCCTCTGAGATGTAGATTGTTTTACCTTTACCTACATAGCGAGAATTTGCATCTCCGGCAGTTCTCAAAGTTTTATCAGGAGTCCAACCACGAGTAGCAGATGCATTTTCGATGTAATCTACTTCTTCGTCATTGAAAACACCTTTAGAAACGGTGAAAACAGCGCCAGAAGACATACTGGCAGAACTGATCTTTCCATCACGCATACTTAGATCTTCAACACCTGGACCAAGCAACTCAGGGTGATTAACACCCGGTGAAAACTTAACACCTGGTTTGTAAACATAAGCACGAATAGGTGGATCAATTGCTACACCAGTTTTAGGATCCTTATTAAGGATAACAGTAATAGGTTTACCGTCGCCCGAAACAGTAGGATCTTCATAGCTGAAACCAATAACACGACCCAAAGATAGCTGCTTATCCAGACCTACCCATGTTGAAACACCTGAACGGAAATCATTACTAGGTCCGAACAAAGTGATACACATGGAAAAGCCAAACATAAGGCCGATACCAGCGGATCCAAATTTATGTCGTCTGAAGGCCACTTGAATTCCTCCTCCCTTTAATTCAGCGTCTCGAAAATTCGAGGCTAACTGAGCATATGCTTATGTTTACACATAAACATATGCCCCCTTACTTCTTAACGTTCGTATGCTAACTCATGTGCATAACGACCTTCTGGTACAAGAGTACCTTCACGGGCAGTCATCCACATATTGAATAACCAAACTACGTTACCAGTGAATACCATGGTGCCACCGACCCAGCGAGCAATCATATAAGGATGCTCAGCTACAACAACATCGATGTATGGTACTTCGTAGATTTTACCTGCGCCTTGGATCAGACCAGCAATAGTCATAGAAATCCAATAGATGCAGAAACCAACGATAAAGAACCAGTAATGTAAGTTCGCAAGAGTTAGTGAATAAAGCTTTCTACGAAGCATTTGTTGTAAACCGAAGTAAACAGCAGCAGCTTCAAGGAAACTAGACATACCCAATAAGGCCAAGTGAGCGTGGGCAACAATCCAGCCTGTACCATGTACATACCAGTTAATTGCACGCGTTTGTTGAAAACCACCTTGCATATTCAATGGAATCGCAAGCAACACACCTGTAATTGAGAATTTAGTTTCAACATTCTCAACAAACATTGTCCATTTACCTTTCATGGTAAGTAGAATGTTCGCTACGAACGCAACAGCAGGGATCAGAATCAATACACCCTCTACAGAAGCGAAAGACTTCAACCACTCAGGAAGCGGAGCAGACATCAAGTGATGCGATGCAGGCGTAGAGTAGAAGACGATAATCGCCCAAAAGTGTAAGTGACCGATACGATGTGAATACAATGGATTACCAGTTAATTTTGGAATCGTATAGTAAGCAATCGCAGCCGCAACAGGAGTTATCCAAAGACCCAGTACGTTATGAGCAAACCAGAATGTTAGGTAAGCCTCAGTAAGACCAGTCAAGTTGAATAGCTCTGGTGATTGACCAACTAAAAATACAATCATCACCATAAAGATACAGGCCCCGAAGAACCAGTTAGTAATATAGATACCTTGAGTTTTACGATGTGCAATTGTCATCCATACATTAATACCTAGTGGAAGCAATACACCGAAAATAACAACAAGATCGATAGGCCAGATCAAGTCGTTATATTCACGACCAGAAGTGATACCCATCCAAAGTAGTAATAAACCTAAGCTAAGACCAATATTCCACAAGAATACAGTCCACAGGCCTAGTTTTTCAGACCAAAGTTTGGTGTTTCCAAGAGCAGGTGTCATATACATCATAGTCATACCAAAGGCCATTGAAATCCAGCCGATGATAACAGCGAGTACATGCACTTGGCGCATATGTCCAAAAGCGAATAGCTCTGTTCCCGTCACCCAATCAGGAAAAGCAAGCTTAGCAGCATTAAAGGAACCAAGCCCTGTCCCGACCACAAACCAAAAAATGGATGAGAAACCAAAGAAGATCGTTGCCGATCCAGCTGGTATTTCATCATTTTTGGCGAAGAGATATTTCATTAACATGAAACCTCACCTCCCATTGAGTAAAAAGCCCCAGAATTGAATAAAATCATTCTTTCATCTTGTTCATTAGATACCAGGAGAACCACATGCTTGAAAATGCAAGTAGAATCCCACAGGCCCCGGCAAATGTAGCTAACATGATTAAAATCCCCTTTCTCGATTTTCATCTGTCGAAGCTCTTCAATAACTCCAGTTTTACCAACCAGTGTTATCGCGTTGAGCTTCAATTTCACCATGCTTGCCCATGGCCAAGCCAACGATTACAGCGAATGCGGCGCCAAAAGCGAGCATCATGCAATCAACAAAGCCAGAGAACGTAGAAGGATCGAAGGCTTCAGCGCCCCAACCACCCCAACTCTCATACGGGCCACGACCAACAGCGCACATTACCGCTGCGCCAAACACACTCCCATTGCCCATGCCAGTAGTGAAAGCCGCTACAAGCAAGACAAAGATCGTCTTATTTAAGGTCAGCTTATTTTTCATCTCCACCCTCCAAAGCGAGATAGTCACTAAAGCGAATGAAATATTTTTTGTTTAATTAAAATTTCTAGCTAAACATCAAAAACATTTCACAGCCTAGTTTCCCATTTTTAAAGAAACTACCGAATCGTGACACAGGTGGTTTTTGAGGTCAAGAATAATTAAAAAAAAATTGAACTTTGGTAAATATACGAAAATAAAAAACATTTCCCAACAAACCTATACAACAAAAACATATAAGTTTGCTCAGAAATAAAAATAAAATTGAAACAATTTTGTGAAGTCCGTTAAACTTTATCAAACAAAATTCTTGGATGAAACATAAAAATGGCAATTCCTAAACGTGAAGCAGCAGTTTATTTATTAATAGCGTGCGGTTCTTTATTAATGATTTCTTATGTACCACACATGTTTCTTGATGGGCTTATAGAGGATTCGCTAAAAAAGAAAATTACAATTTTTTTGACGATTAGTTGGGCGATTGGCTTGGCAATTTTGGGTTGGGATATCGTAAGAAAACGCAGTGGTAAAAAAGGATTATTTAAAAATTCTTAATTCGGATTTTATTGTATCGAATGCTGACTGAGACTCAAATTGGCCTTTATGGAATACAAACTGCTTTCGCTTTCCAGACATATCCAAGCCTACTAAGCCAAAGCTTTTTCCGGCAAAATCAGCGAAAAAACGTACATCCTTAACTAAATCTATAGCATCACCATTTTTCAAATTTAAATGAACCGCTTTCTTTGAAACCACGAGCTTTACAGGCGCGCTGGCTAAAAGCATTAAACGCGTCTTAAATATTCGATTGAATGCGATTAGAAAAATAAATGTTGTCAAAAAAATCAGTAAGTATGTAAATGACTGATTACCGCTATACCAGAGCTGAGATGCGACAAGCGCCAAGATAATTAACGTTGGGATATATAAAATTAAATCCCAAACCATACCTTTTTTATCTTGAACTATTAAATATTCAGAACTCTTCAAAGACATATTAATTAACTGGCTTCTTCTGCTTTTGGCACTACAAGTGAAATAGCATAATCCATTTCGTTATATAACATACGTCCAGCTCTCTGAAATTTAACGACACGGTTTTTATCAATTATAAAAGTCCAAGGGTCTCCTTTGACTTGAAACGCAGTAAATGCCTGAGGATTCTTATATTGATCCATATGCAGAAAAATGACATCGTTACCATATTTTGCGATCATAGCTTTGAGCATTTGTAATTGTTTATCACATACAGTGCAGTGACCCGGAGTTGCAAACTCAACGACAACAGGCTTGCCTAATTTTAAAGCTTGATCAATAGAATATTGGTACATACGCTCATCAGGATAACGGTAAGTCGTTAACTTCGACATATCACCATCAACGTCTTTTAAATGGCGTGTACGTACTTCCGGTGCAATCGATCCTACCGTCATTAAACCTTCGGCTGGCTCCAAACAAGCG
>Ga0224501_10004973_pt1 | contig 10482 bp, 8 predicted proteins | sample SF_Oct11_sed_USG_4_FD_169105 | JGI IMG/M metagenome (GOLD analysis project Ga0224501, IMG submission 169105) | Sediment microbial communities from San Francisco Bay, California, United States - SF_Oct11_sed_USGS_8_1 | ecosystem: Environmental > Aquatic > Marine > Sediment | place: USA...
AGTGGCGGAACATAAGGGAGGCCTATATCCAGCAGTGGCGGAACATAAGGGAGGCCTATATCCAGCAGTGGCGGAACATGAGGGAGGCCTATACCCAGCAGTGGCGGAACATGAGGGAGGCCTATACCCAGCAGTGGCGGAAAATGAGGGAGGCCTATATCCAGCAGTAGCGGAACACGAGGGAGGCCTATACCCAGCAGTGGCGGAACATGAGGGAGGCCTATATCCAGCAGTGGTGGAACACGAGGGAGGCCTATATCCAGCAGTGGCGGAACACGAGGGAGGCCTATACCCAGCAGTGGCGGAACATGAGGGAGGCCTATACCCAGCAGTGGTGGAACATGAGGGAGGCCTATACCCAGCAGTGGTGGAACATGAGGGAGGCCTATATCCAGCAGTGGTGGAACATGAGGGAGGCCTATATCCAGCAGTGGCGGAACACGAGGGAGGCCTATATCCAGCAGTGGAGTCATGAAGGCTAACTATGCTGATAATGATGATCCCTGCGCATATGACGATGATAACAAAACCGCTAAAACTTTTGTACGACTTAACAACGCCTTAAACACCGCAAGCCAATTGAGTCTCTTAGACCACTTCACTTGAAGTTTGGAGACTTACAGTCACCAAAAAGTCAGCCTTTCTCAGCTACATTCGGAAAAGGGGACTTGGCTGTCATATTTGGAAACAATCTTTAGTAGTAATATCCAGTAATTCGAAAAGCTTATCAGTTATCAGTTTTGTGTAAGGCATCATAACGCGTCAATACGAATAAAACGATCAAACCTTCTACGAAGTGTGGAGCGCTGTAGTCTGTAACTCGCCGAGACCATCCTAACAGCTGTATCATATCAGACTGTGATCTGTCTCAAAAACATATCCATAAAACAAAGGCTTTCATTGGACGCTGAATTCGCTACATGAATGGACTCTTTGTCAAAAAGATTAGTTGAAGGAAGTATTCAAAATCGTGTTAGTGGGTCTTCGATGGTTTCAAGTAGGCACAGCGGGCAGCTAGTCACACTTGGTTAGACCATAATTACCCATATTGACAGAAATCAAAACACTGAAGTGCACACTACACAATGCAAATCGATGTACAAGCCTTTTCTAAGTGAAGATCCCTACAGATCCCAGATACTGAACACACCATCTGCTGACTGGACGAGAATAAACATGAAGTCACTATATTATCGCTCTAACTCCAAAAGCAAATAGCAAACCATTAAATGGCGAGTGAGTTAGGAACCTGATCTGCGTCTGTTGACGGTACAATGTACCGAACACGTGGATCTCTAAACAAGAAAAGTGGTAGTGGACTCATATAGGAGCTGCCTCAACATTCGCCAGAATCTTACCAACAACAAATTCTGACAGAGACTCGCTCATTTGCGACATAGAGTTAGGGTTCGTAATAAAAGAGAGCACAACTCCATAACTACACTTACAAAGAAGATGTCCGACATAAACGTGACCAAGAGTTCCAAAACTTTAGTATCTTCTGATTTGATGCAGTTGTAACAATGCTTATCATGAGGGCTTGTGACTTTATATACACCATAGGCCCGTCAGTGTTTTGATGAGCTACAGGTTTTGAACCAAAGCTCTCGGAGTTCAGTGTCATAATATGCAATCTCTGAAAGTATGTCATCAAGCTGTCATCAACGTAAAAGAGACTGCTATAGTAATACATCTCTTCAGAGTCTCTCATTGGCTAATTAACCAAATCACCATTACTATTTGGAGCAGTAAAAATAACATTTTACCAAATATAACATTATCATATAAATTTACTCTCTAAATGGATACTATACATATAAATAGCAATAACGGGTCTAGGCGATATGGCACACGACCTGAGTGAATGCATAGTGACTGGAATCTCCTGTATTTTCTCCTTGAGCACTCGGCCATCCAATTTAATGAACTTTCTCAGCCTGAGACTAGTTGGAGTAGTAGTACCAGGAGCTAGGAATTATGTGAGGAGCTCATTCTCACAGCGGGCGTTCAGTAGTAGCTAGGAGTTATGTGAGGAGCTCATTCTCACAGTGGGCATTCAGTAGGAGCTAGGGGTTATGTGAGGAGCTCATTCTCACAGTGGCCGTTCAGTAGGAGCTGGGAGGTATGTGAGGAGATCATTCTCACAGTGGGCGTTCAGTAGGAGCTAGGGCTTGATCTCTTCTACCTTGAGTCAAGCGCTATTGAACTAACCGGCTATCCCTGTTTCACCTGAAGAAACAAGAAAAATTGATTTAAGCTTACGGGGCCGCGAGCAGCTTGTGTAGGAATCTCGGACCCGATAAGAGTAGAGGATTACTGGGGTTAAAAGCGTTAACTTCCTGAGAATGGATCACATTAGCATAAACCCATTATCTGGCCACATGCCGCCTCGCGCTGCCTCATGGAATACACAAACTCGGCGGGTAAAACTGATAAAAATGGGGAAGGTGATAAGCGGCGCTGGTATGTTGTAAGAAGCGGAAAAGAGCTGGCGAGTGCCTCGAAAATGTCGGCAGCTGCTTAGACAGATAGGCATGAAAAAATTCTGACAAGGCCCAATTAAATATCATTCCGAGCCCCGAAGCTTGCCTACATCGCTGAAACGAAGCGTAATTAAACCAATGCGAGATAACTGGGGCTAAATACCATGATAGTAAACAACCAATGGATGTAACCTACGGCTCTCTAATTGCGTGGAAGTCTAAAACACTATTTTAAGCAGCAGGGCTCTCAGTTACTGCGGTAATTAGGCGAGAGAATTCGGCCTGGTTCTAGATACCTAGGCAGTTAGCTGACTTGACAGCGGTCAGGTACGTTACAAAGAAATGTTACAAACATAGCAATATACAACGAGTAAAAACCAAAATGCCTCATTGAGTCACAAAATGACAACAGAACAAAGGGAGCCCACCGTTGTCATATGGAAATGCGGTCCAGAGGAAAGGAAACACTAATGAGTAATAAGCAATCTGATCAGTGATCAGCACTAGATTACCAATCTCGTGTATGCATGTATACATATAATCATCACTGTGATTACCCCGAGACAGTCAGCCGTGTCTGAATGGTCATTCAGTGTGAGTCACACACAGCTTACCAGGTTCACTCCTCGGTAACAATTCAGGCATCACAACGGTGCGCTGACAGTTCAATACTGATGGACATATAGAGTTACCTTCTCCGGTGGGGGGAGGGGGGCACACCTGAGAAACGCTGAATCAAATAGACTCAGTAGGCCGATTTCTACACCACTCCTGACAGCTCTTCTGCCAAGGAGAAAAAGTAACCTACCGCTGGACAAATAATGTTCTGTGTCAATTCAGACTAGATCATCTTGTGTTTACACGGATGACAGGCTTGTTTTCAAGCTGGTCCATGGTTTGCCCTATGGAATTGGTGCTCTATGCTTTAGTAACCATCGCGATCCGAATCCGATGAGAGAGGCGAATCCGATGAGAGAGACGAATCCGATGAGAGAGGCGAATCCGATGAGAGAGGCGAATCCGATGAGAGAGGCGAATCCGATGAGAGAGGCGGTACAAAATGCACTACCCACTAAGTCCCCGCTTCTCTCCGTGTGCTCATGATGAGTAAGGTAACACCAGGAGAGAGGAATAAGACGATGACTGGTCTGTATTTCTCATAGGGTCTCGGCTCCCACGGGAGAAGGACTACTCTAAAGGTCACTACACACAACTATATTACAAACAGTCATCATAACTAGTTAGAGTACCTACTAGCACAAACAGGCCGATCCCCTATACATCTGTGAGAGGCGAGCTGAGTGTTTAGTTCATTCAAGTTATCTCAATTGAACATAGCGATTGAATAAATTCTATAAGCCATATTAGTCACAAACTTCAATGCACCATTCTAATTGCCCCGCTGTGTAAACTTTCATGATCCAGAGCCTTTTGTAGACGGGTACAGTTCGCGAGCCGAACCCAAGACACAAACTGAACCAAAAGCTCGGCTGCCAGGTTGCTCTCCATAGTTTTCACAGCTTTTCGCATAGTCTGCCAATGAGATATGCTTTGGAAGTCCGTTAGTCTGATAGACTCCCATCGAAAAGAAGGAGCAGGATAGGCTGTGACCCGCAAACCAGTCGAGTGATCCTAAATGTGTTTGGTCGGTCGATTTCACAACATCTCCGAAAAGATTATCAACGCGACGCGGTACATAGCAAAAACAAATATAACAAGCCCTAGAGTTATTTTCAAAGGCGAAAATGTAATCTGACTCCACACTTGAAATCCCATCTCGTTGCTGAGCCTTGGGGTTTTAATCAGAACTCTCAGTTCATCTCACACATGGAACTAGCAGGGTGCCAGCGCTTGTTAGATACACGCAGCGGGCCAAATATAAACAGCGCATTCAAGCATCGTGTATTCCAATAGATCCTTAGTACCGGCAATATTGATTGGGCAGAAAAGTAGACAATACATAAAACACCAAGCGTCTGAAACTAGTAGGACAGCGGCACAATAGCGATAGTTTGATGGCTAGTAGTACACATTGTCTTTACCAAATGTCACCAAGTCTTTATAAACCTAAATAATGTTTGTGAAAGACTCCATTTGAATGCACTTAACCAAAGAGTGTGTGTAGCTACTACACAGCCAATGGGAACCATCAAAACCACACACACTAGAAGTTCTCCGGACGGATGGATCATTCATTACCTTTCACTCATGGTGGTGTCTTGCAGAAACCCTCCAGTAGAGTTATGGATCTGTCATGGCAGTGTACTGATTTACTGGTTATCAAACCTAAAACAATTCAACAAGCGCATTAATGGATGTTCGCAGTAGTAAGTCAGTTAGCTACAAGAGGCTATGAACATGGACATACTAAAATTAAGAGGGGAGATGAGGATGTTTAGTTTTCTATTCGATACAATTTAGAACTCAAAATGAGGTTAGGTCCCGATCAGGGGATCGTTTAGGCCTGCAACTGTTTTACCCAACATTATCTCATAACAACCAAGAATGCTTCAAAATGACATGGGACAGCTGAAGCTGTATGCAACCAAAACGCAAAAGCGAGTGGTCCCGCCCGTGGGAGGAAAACTTTGCGAGTGTGAGGTCCACCCCCCCCCCAAACCATTCTCTATCTCTCCTGACTTAAAGCCAAGCCAAGGATCACCAGCTACTTATAACCCAGTCAGTACCAGTTCCACCCAGAGACTAGAACAACATGCCTGTCTGCCCGGTGTAGTGTGTGAATTTGACAAATTTGAAAAAACCAACAACATTCTTAGTGTGGTATGCAAGACATTGTTAGTTTGACATTGAAGTGACTTATTGTGTCACCAATCAACATCAAAGCATAGAGAAGACCGGCACAGCGCTGCACCATGTCTTCGCTATTGAGTATTCAGTATCGCGATGTATCCCTCGATTGATCGAATTGTTTGTCTTACTTTTACTGATCAAGGGAAGCCATACGTAGCCAACCGAGTCAATAACTTAAGTAAATTAATTCATGGAGCGTCCAACACCCAGTACCACATGATTGACTAGTATACACCATCAGTTCCTAGCATCAATCAAAGTGCCAACTAGTTATCGAATTATAGGGTTGGTTAGTTATTTGTGTGTATATCCATGAGCCAGAAGATATTTTCAGAATGAGCATTCAATCCTTCTGTCACCGATTCAGTCAGTAGCCTGGTCTCTCCACTACTTGAAGTTGAAATAAAGAAGTCTTACATGTTAGTTAGTACTTAAGCCTACTAGTTAAAAACAAATCCATTTAAACCAGTTAGAATACTGCTAATACTAGCACTAGCAGCGCTGGTAATGAGAACAGAGAAAAACAGGTGATAATCCCATGACAACTACACTAGCACTAGCAGAGTCGGTCTTGGCAGGAGTGAGATCAGGTAGAGCTAGTACAAACACAGCTTACAAGTACAACTGAACATCAACACAACAGGACAACATCAAGCCTGGACAACTTACATCATGATTCATAAGATTTATTTACAATTTGTACGTCTTGTTAGACTAGTAGTAGTAGCATACTCAGACAATGAGAAATGAACCGCAACGCCAGTTATAATGTAAGGGAACTTCACGTGGAGTTTGAGTTTAATCATTGATGATTGAGTGACTGGGTGAGAGAAACAAGGCAAACCTAAAGTCAAACGATCGCTTGACTCGCCGACTTACTTAGTCAGTCACTCACTCAGTCACTGACTTACCTCGCCCTCGGTAGTCGATTAGTTAGTTTTCCACTTTAATTGGAGTCTAGACTAGAGACAGACAGAGTGAGAGTAGAGTAGAGAAGATCTAGATGATGATTCGATTGTGTCTGATTGTCCTGTCCTGTCTGGTAGGAATTTCACTCGTCGCATGCAACTCCACTAGTTAACTAAGGTCTCTTTCGAGTAGACCAATACGTATCTTTCGCGGTATAAATTATCAACTACTGACTAACTGAGTGAGTGACTCACTACTGATAAGAACAAGATTGATTCTATGCAATTTGTGCCAAGCTGAAGCGCTGTCGCAAATTCGCTATCCTATTTCCGACTAAGTGACCCACATATCTAGCCACGCCCAGCTTAGACCAAAAACTGGGCAACCAGGGATGCCAAACGAATAAGGCTTTGTCAACAAGAATTATGCACAGGAAGGGAAATTTGTCTCTCATGCCACAATGTCTCAATGCCACACATATAACTTATTAGCCTCCACCAAAACTCTCTCAGGTACCCAGTATATATCTTCAACGCCTACATGAAATATTTTGATATATACCTTTTGTAATGCGTACATGTCCAGTCCAAATAGCTCATGGCTTCCTCATCTGGTCAGTGGTCAACACCTACTGTTACTGTTCAAAAGGTGCAACCGCGTGCGACTATATAACCTTGTGCCCTCGTCCAGACAGCAAACAGTAGAACCAGGTAGTAGATTGTTGTTAGCATAATACATATTAAAACCGCAGAATCAAATTGTCAAAATTAGCAAAATTAGAAAAATTAGCTATGTAATAAAACATGGTGAAAATGAAAGTGCCTATTTTTTATTGGCTAGCACTTCGGCTGAACATACAGAAGTGTAATTATTGGTGTATGGCATGCATCTATAGCAAGCACGCATCGCAACGATGCTGTGAATGTGAGTTAGTTCTGGATGCGAGATGATACAGATATACATGTAGTAACCGAGTAGAATTTTTAAATTCTAGAAAAGTTATTTATTTATTTATTTGCACTTTTTATTAAGATATTTTTACATGTTATCACTTATTAATCTCATGCTGAAAGAAGAGAAAAAGAATTAACACAAAAATACACACGCCTAGCCGATGATAAAAATGAAGGGTATACAAAAATATTGTTCTTATATAAATATTATAAAAACCTGTGTAAATAGAATATTCCGTGTAAAATATTTCGAGTACATAGACATCACATCATACATTCGGTGTTGAGCAAGAATAACTAAACTGCTGTATATATAAAAATCTCAATTCACTATAGTGAACTTTTCTTTCTGTAATAGCGGGTTTACACGATGGCGGCTTGGCAGCGGTGAGCAGCAAGCGGCACAGAGAGTGGCACCGCTGTCTGTGCCGCTCAAATAGCGTCAACTTCTGCCAATCCGCTATGAGCCGCTGCTGCATGCACTATTTTTCCAAACGGCACAGGCGCAGTGACCAATCAGACCGACAATTGTATTTACTTCGGATAGATTTCCGCTTCCGGTGTTCAGGTCCAGGGCGCTAAGAAATAACTTACACTATCGGCATTCTGCCGCTCGTGTAACTAACTCCACTGAAGCAAGCGAGATACCTATCCTGAGCGTGAACATAACTCCCAAGGCAATATTCTCTGCATCTAGCCAGGTTGCCTGGTTCTTTGGGTGGGCAGTATCCTGCTTCGTTCGCCCACTACCCCGCCCGCCCGAAGAGCCAGATAACCTGGCTACTCTCTATCATTGAGTTACCCTTCCCTTTCGAACTAATGCTATGCAAGATGGAAGATACCTTCTGTGAGAAAGACAAGGTTGGATCATTGGTTCTGGTGGTAAATTTAGCTATAGCAGTCAACAACATGCTGCAAACACTGGCTAGGTTGGATAATAGTTGTTAGAGAGCCACCAACTTCAATTAGTTCAATTGAAATGGGAAAATGCCTGTTCATCAGCATCACTGCGGATCCAATCAATCTTTTGATCAGTAAATCTCTAAGGAATATTTGTATGTACTCATAGACTCCCGCTTGAGGACCACCAGGACGCCTGACCAGATCCGCCCAGGCCTACACCAAAAGTAAAAAGCTGTGCGTGGTTTCCACTGTAGTCCTATATTCAATTTCAACAGGTCTTGAACTGTAATTAGAGGCCGCGCGTTTGAGCCCTTTTATGTAACCGAATTTGTACTGGATTCTGGGTTTGCAGGTATAAAACATGCTGAGTGGCTGTGTTTTGCTGACTGGTGCTAATTGTGGCATTGGTCTAGAGTGTGCTAAAGCTCTTTGTGCTGCTGGATCAAAGTGTGATCTTACAATAACCGTAAGAGACGATCAAAAAGGTAAAGACACTGTAGAACTGCTTCGCTCTATCAACCCTGAATGTCTGGTGACTTACTATGTTATGGACTTGGCAGATCATGACTCTATTAGGAAGTTTGTTGACGCCTTCCTCGCCAGTGGAAAACAACTGAACGTCCTTATAAACAATGCAGGACTGGGTTCCTTCCAGAATAAGGCACGAAAAACAGTTCCTGGCAGTCCTAACATGGAACTAACTATGGCTGTCAACTGCATAGGACCATTCCTTCTAACATCACTGCTGTTGGATTTATTACAAAGATCTGCTCAAACACACGGCGATGGAAACCCTTCCAGGGTAGTAAATGTTACGTCCGGTTTGTCTGCTCGTCCGACTCAATTCTACATTGATGACATCATGCTCGAAAAGCCTGGAAATTACAAAGATGGTATGCAAGCGTATGCCTGCTCTAAGATAGGAATGAATCTTTGGACTAAGGAACTGGCCAGCCGAGTAGACTCTATAGTTACTATAAACGCTCTTTGTCCTGGTTTTATACCCGATACAAGTCTAGGAAGAGATGTATCTGGATTTGTGTAAGTACAATAGCTTTTGTTTTTGTAAGATGCCTATGACCGCTATGGTGGAGCTGCTAGGCGAGGTTCTAGCATGGAGCACTGCAAGTGAGTCAGCAACAATGCTCTACCGTATAGTGAGGCTTGTTTTGTGTTTTTCAGTTGAAACTGAAAGTGAGGAGCTTACACACCACACCATGGGAACCCAGCAACTGGGATCCGAACCCAGGTTCTTAAGTTTACAAGCCCAGCCCTCTACCGCCGAGCTTTATGTCACTGCATATACCTCTAATTCTAGTACAGGATTGATATACTGTGCTAGTTTGTCAGTTGGCTGCCACTGACCCCACCCCTCATCTCAGATTCATAATTGGAGCAGTGACCTAAAGTTATTGCAGTCATCATCTTATCATCTTTGTATTGCAGTATGTTACTATATAGATATACACATATACTTTGCTTTGCATTGCAGAAAATGTCTTTTCGGCTGTATAAAATGTATGACTCCTGTGGTAAGCTTCGCTCACGCACCTTCTGAGGGAAGGGATCGAATTTTCCAGCTGGCTTTTGAAGATATTGGAAAGTAAGTTATCAATGTAGTGGCGTACGTACAACATCACCACCTGACAAAACTTGACTTCTATTCCGCTGTGCTCGATTCCTCTGTGTTCGATTCCGCGGTGGTCCTTGTTGTCTTCTGCCCATTTGTCTAGAGCTGAATGGGCATTCCTTCCGAAGACAGGTTTCTCATGAAAAATAAATGTATTTGGTACAAGCGCAATACGCGGTGAAAGGCCGCAGCATATTCAGTGACATCTCCATCGGCATCAGCTTATTTTGATGAGTTCATGGACGTCCCCACCTACTTACTTGTGCAATATTATGTAGGTGCCACCTGCTTGGCAGTTCAATCTAATTGTGGCTCGCGTCAATTTTCTCTTGGAGGCAAATCTCTGCCCAGTAGATTTTCATACCTGTCAGGTGCCCATGCACAATCTTCCAATGATGATCCAACAGGTTCGACGACTTTATCCTTGTGAGGGTTCCGATGTTCCTCAACTAGTTTCTCCAACTCCATATCAGATATGGCCCTCTTGTTTTTTGTTTGGATGACATCACTAGTATGAACCCCTCGTTTGTTTCCAGGGTGGTCCACTACTCTACCCATAGGGTAGGTACTCCTTAGGTAGTCATTCTTTATTTAATGTCGCGATCCGAATCCGACGAGGAAGAACCCTGACAGTGACGCGCAAACTGGAATCATTCCCGGGTGACCTGCATACCTGGCTAGGGTCACCCGGTTCAATGCCGAATGCGCTACCCACTGAGCCAGCGTTTCACCCTATGTATTGATGTTTGGTGTGTAGTGCACTCAGCTTGGGGATTTACAGTACATCGGCATG
>Ga0224501_10004974_pt1 | contig 10481 bp, 10 predicted proteins | sample SF_Oct11_sed_USG_4_FD_169105 | JGI IMG/M metagenome (GOLD analysis project Ga0224501, IMG submission 169105) | Sediment microbial communities from San Francisco Bay, California, United States - SF_Oct11_sed_USGS_8_1 | ecosystem: Environmental > Aquatic > Marine > Sediment | place: USA...
TCTCCAAAAGTTCAAAGGCGAATTTCAATGAATCGTCTGTAAACTTCTTGGCGTTTGCAAGGACATAGAACGCACCATCAGGTTCAACAGCTACACCAAACCCTATTCTCTTAAGGCGCTCAACTATTAGCTTCCTACGCTTGTTAAAAATCTTAACCATACGTCTGACATCCGGACCAGCCTCTTTTATCGCGGCGATGCCAGCCCACTGGCTAATAGTGTTGGCGGCGATGAAGAAATTCTGCATCAACTTTTGCAACGGGCGCACATATCTTTTCGGAGCGATGATGTATCCTAGGCGCCATCCCGTCATGGCGAACCGCTTGGAGAAGCCACTTGCGACAAAGGCGTTGTCCGTGAATTCCAGTATTGAATGCGCCTTCCCCTCATATGTGAGACCATGATATATTTCGTCTGAAACCACCGTGGGACCGAGCTCAGCAATTTCGCCCGTGGTATTAGCGTCTAATACATGTCCCGTGGGATTCGCGGGCGAGTTAATCATGATAGCCTTTGTTTTAGACCCCATCCTTTCTCGTATATCCTCAGGGTTAAACCGAAATCCGTCATCTTCATTGACCTTCACAAACACCGGAGTACAGCCTAGGAATCTAACCACGTTAGGGTAACAGGCATAGTGGGGATCAGACAGTATCACTTCTTCTCCTGCCTCAAGCAAAACTAAAAAGATCATCATCAAGGCTGGTGAAGAACCATTCGTAACTATGATTTGGTTGGGAGAAATAGAGACGCCGTATTTCTCTAAATAATGTTCAGCGATGGTTTCTCGTAGCTCTAGAAGGCCAAGGCTTGCGGTGTAACGGGTCTTTCCTTCTCTTATAGCTTTCTCCGCAGCCCTTTTGATGCAGTTTGGTGTGGGAAAATCGGGCTCGCCGACTTCGAGGTGAATTATCTGCAGTCCTTGACGTTCCAGTTCTTGCGCTCGCTCTAGGACTTCCATGACGTAGAATGGCGGCATATCTATTGCTGTTCTGCGCATTTTAAATTCTTCCTCGTTACAACTCGCTTTTGTTTCATTCCCTAGCCTTCATAAACATTTATAATATTTGAGCTGAGCGCTTCACTAATACCTTTTGAATTAAGTCCATTTTCTCCCAGTTTCCCTCATGAATAGACCTAATATTAACGTTATTTCCGCTATGATCGCCAGCATTGTTATGGCTAGAAGGAAAGATCCAGTTGTGTCTTTTAGATATCCAACCGCTATGGGAAAGAGGAAAGGACCGATATTGCCTAAGGACGATATCAACCCAACCGAACTTGCCACGAGTCTAGCTACTTCTGGAAGCTCTGTTGGTATCACTAAAACTAGAGTTACGATGCCGGCGGTGCAGAAACCGGCTACAAATAGGGTAACCCAGAGAGGGACATCTGAAAACAATGCGATGGCTAGGATGGTTGGGCCGCTAAAGAGTCCTAAAATCCATAGGAAGGGCCTTCTTAGGCCTAGTTTGTCTGATAACGTGCCTACCGTAGGACCGGCTAACAAAAATCCCAATGGCAACATGGAGGCCATCAGCCCCGCGATTTCAGGTGAAATGCCTTCAAGTTCAAGCATGTCTGGAAGCGACAAGACGAGCGTGTCATAACATCCCATGGCGCATATGCATAAACCAGTTAAGACCCAGATTTCTTTTACTCGGAGAAAGCGGACAATTTCTTCTTTTGATGGAGCCCTTAGAGTTGCCTTATGTGCCAACTCTTCGTCCCTGCTTCTTGCGGGTTCTTTGGCTATAGTCCACCACAATGCAGATAGAATTAACCCGAAGATTCCGTAGACGCAGAAGACGTTCCTCCAGTTATGAACATATTCTAAAACGAACGGAGTTAGGATCAGGGCAGCTATCTCTCCGAGGGGAAAACCAGCTACATAAACACCTGTGGCAAGACCCACTTTTTTAGGGAACAAAGCATCCACAAGCTTAGACAAGGAAGGTAAGATTGCTGCGAACCCAGCTCCGAGGAACAGTTGAAAGATTAACAGAGTCTCGTAACTAATAGCGAAGCCCCTTAAGAATCCAAAAACGCCCATGATAGTCGCCGCTAACTTCAAAGTTGCTGAAGACCCAATGCGGTCGCTTAGCAAGCCCCAGGGAATGCGTAGCAGTACGAGGGCTAAGATGCATATTGAGAAGACAAAGTTAGCTTGAGCATATAGTAACCCCATTTCAAACCGTATCTTCGAAACAAGCTGTGAAAAAGAGAAAAGAAGGAAGTGAAGTTCAAAGGCTGTAAGAAAAGCCAGAGTTAACATAATCCATCGATGCTGAGACCGGTTTTCCATCGCAAACTCCAAAGAAATGAGTAAGGCGGTGTAAGTAAATATTGCTTACAAGTTTTTTGGTAGCAAATAACTCTGCTCTGCTCATCGTCTATCACTTCCCAAATTGCGTTTTGAAGTTCTCTATGCGCGCTCTTAGCTGTTCCCTTTCTATTAGATTCTCATTGATCCCTAGCGTCTCGGCTTTTTCTTTCACTAGCTTCATGGCGTAGGCTTGCCATGCTTCTCTTTTTTCTGTATCTGATAGTGCGTGCTCTGTTCCATTCTGGGTTTTATACCAGTCGTAAGCTTCAGTTGCTCTAAGGTTTATTCCGATATTGTCTAAGATCAGATAAGAGCGCCTTCCAATTCCCTTGCATAAGCTTTCAATTGCGTGCTGAGTCGTTATTCCTAGGCTGTGTCCCAGCTTCATGGCGCATTCGAAAAGATCATCTAGTTCATTGGGTTTTAATCCCAGCATTATAGCCAAATTTGCGCTTTCTAAGAGCTTAATGTCATCAGTGGTGTTGTGTGTGGCGTCCCTCAAGTCTTCCAGTTTTAGATCGCTGTCTCCGATTAGTTCTTTAAAGCCTTCGTTGAGCGCCAAAAATTGAGCGTATAAATCGGCGCTTTGTTTTGGGTGTGAGTTTTTCGCCTTGTCTTGCTCTTGTATTGAGGTATTCTTGTTGCCATTCCCGCATCTCGCTTGCCAAAATTACAGGGAAGTCAATGTTCCCTTTGTTTCCAGCATATTCTCTTTTAACCATTATCCATGTTTTAGGAGCTAGGATTACGGTTCCATCTGGATTAAAGGTTATGTCATTTTGGCGAATATCACCCAATACAATTTGAGGAATAAGGCTTGGTCTCAGCGCGTGAATTCCATAGTATCCGAATACCAGTTTCTCTTTTAGGTCGGCATGATCCATCATTTTTCTGAATATGGTCGATGTAATCATTGTATGATCTCTAGTTTTACGACTTGTTTTGTCGAATAGAATTTCTTTGAATTGTTTTCTGTTCTTGATTATTCCGTGATAAAGACACCATTTTTTGATTGCTAGGTAGATAAGGTTCAGGTATTTAGGCGATAGATAAGGCAATCCAGTTTCAGGATCGATTTGTCTATATTTATAGATGAACTCCTCAGTCATTGCTTCGATCTCTTCGAGTGGTTTTTGCACCATCTGTTGTGGAGTTACGTTGTATTCCGAGCACAGTCTCTTGAGTGCCCTTCGGTAGGTATGAAACGAGCTTGGTTTACGGAAAGTCTTTTTCCAATTCTCTAGACTCTTTATTTCTTGCGAAAATTTTGGTATTAAATAAATATTTAGGCTTGTGTGGCAAAAGTAAAGGTGAAAGATGATGCCCATGTCTTTTACATCTATCCGGAACATCTTGGATGGCCGTTTTGACGGTAAGCAAGTGGACATCAGAGGGTGGGTCTACCGGAAAAGAGAAAGTAAAGACGTTATTTTCGTTGTAGTACGCGACGCTACAGGCGTCATACAATGCACTGTTAAGAGGGATAGTCCAGCTTGGGCTGACGCTGAAAAGGTGACAATCGAGTCCTCCGTCACACTGACTGGAACCGTGAGAAAGGATGAACGCGCCCCCGGAGGATTTGAAGTGTCCACGAACCAATTGAAAATAGTGGGACTGGCTGAACCATTTCCGATAACGAAAGACCAGAGCGAAGAGTTTCGACGTAACGTTCGACATCTATGGCTTCGAAGCCAAAGAATGATTAAAATTATGAGGATAAGAAGTGAAGTGCTGAAGTTTGTACACGAATTTTTCAGAAAAAGCGACTTCACTGAAGTTTCGCCACCCATGTTCATATCCAGCGCTGTGGAAGGCGGCGCCACGCTTTTCGGTGTGAAATACTTTGATAAAGATCTTTATCTAACCCAAAGCGCCCAACTGCATCTTGAGGTGTTAATCAGTTCGTTAGAGAAGGTTTATTGCGTCGCTCCCTCCTTCAGAGCTGAGAAGAGTAGAACGATAAGGCATCTTGCAGAGTATTGGCACGTAGAAGCGGAACAGGCTTTCGCAACGATGGACGATCTCATGCGCTTGGAAGAGGACCTCGTAAGTTATGTGTGCCAGAAAGTTGCGAAACAATGCGAGAACGAACTTAACAAGTTGAAAGTGGATGCAAAAAAACTGGCTGAAGTGAAACCGCCGTTCGGCAGAATCACCTATGACGAAGCTATAGAGAGGCTGCATAAAAAGAGATTCAAAATTAAATGGGGAGAGGATTTTGGGTTTGACGAGGAGAGGGCGTTGGCGAAGGAGTTTGGAAAGCCCCTCTTCGTGTACGCTTATCCTAAGGAGATAAAGGCGTTTTACTGCAAAATGTACAAGGAGAACCCGAAACTCGTTATGTCCGTAGATTTGATCGTGCCGAAGATTGGAGAACTTGCCACTGGCGGCTCAAGGATTGATGATAAGGAGGAGCTGATTGAGCGCCTTGGAGAATTCGGTTTGAAAGAAGAAGATTATGATTGGTACGTTGATTTGAGAAGATATGGAGCCACTCCTCACATTGGTTTTGGATTGGGGGTTGAACGACTACTAGCTTGGATGCTTGATTTGGAAAACGTGATAGATACCATTCCCTTCCCACGCACAATCAGAAGATTCTATCCCTAGTCTTCATCGAAAACGTAGTGAATCAAAATTGCAAGCATTTAAATCAGCTTAAAACGTGTTTTATGCTTTGAGACTGTTCGCCATGCCTGTCACACCCCTCCACTGCAGCATAGCTTACCTAGTCAACAGATGGAAATCGCACCTGAGCTTACCAGCACTTCTCGTGAGCACCATGGTACCAGACCTAGAAATCCCGTTTACCTATCTCCTGACTGGTGGTCTTCAACACAGACTCGTTCTCCATAGCGTTTTAGGCGCTGCTACCCTAGGCACGTTTCTGTCGGTTTTGTCAACTATTTTCCTCTATCCACCAGTAGTTTCACTCTTTTTCAAGTTTAACAAGGAACAAGTTGAGGAGAAGTGCCGTTTTTCTGGCACTCTAGTCGTATTATGCTTTGTCGGAATCCTTTCCCACGTGTTTATAGATTCTCTTCACCACGAGTTTAATCCGGTTTTTTATCCCTTCGCCAAGGAGTCTTTTGACGCGCTCATACTTACGAATGATTGGGCCTTTGCCACTGTTATCGTTACGTCTGTGCTTCTTGCGCTTTTGATCTTCTTCTTTGTTGATGAAATTAGAAAAGGAACTAAAGACTTTTGGATGCGGATGCTTGTCGGATAGAACGGCTATTCAATAGTTCTTTGTTATCAGCTTATTTTTAAGTTCCTGATCAGAGTTATTAGATGACGTTCCCGGCGGCGTAAACATGAGAAAACTAACCAAAGGGAAGAGAAAGGGCAAAATTGTTGGGCAAGTGAGGAAACCGAAGTTATATTGGAAGGATAACCGTTGGATTCTTCAACTTCTCGATGATCCCAGCCTCGCCGCGGACATGAATTATAATGCAGATTATCTGGCGACGAAGGCTTGGGGAAAAGGTCTCTGCGTGGCTTGTAAAGGTGGCAAGTTTTTGTGCGGCAAAACCCGATGCCCCCTGGTTGTTAGGTTGAAATCTTATTTTAGAACTGTTCCTCTTCTTCGGGGCACGGACGTGGATGGTGCTTCTCCGCCAGGTGTCTTCGTCGGTCGGATTGGCTATCCCTATGTCTATGCGGGTCCTTTGGTTCCTCCAGTTCATGAGGACACGAGCTTCTATGATCTGCCTGAGTTTTGGTTTGGAAAGTCCATCGATGAGATTGTGGGTTTCAGGTCTTTGCTTGTTAGGGGGAAGCATAGGGTTCATGTGAAGAAGTTTGAGGAGGCTGGGAAGATTATGGACCGAACCCGTGAGTTGGCTTTGTCTGTTGGTCCAGTTGATGTTGAGTTGATTTTGAAGAGCAAGCCTCGTAGGCGCTTTGTTTTGGATGATGAAGTTCAGCCTTTTGGGCCTTCCGCGGTTGTCAGAGACATGAAGGCTTCAACTTCTCGGTGGGATCATCAGATTGAGAAGGCTTATTTTGATGGTGACTTGAGGGCTGCTGAGGCGGTTACCACCTTGTACCAGAAGGATGTATTGGTCACTAAGATTCAGCGGGCCTTTAGCGTTGGCGCCTTTGGATTGAAGGATAACAGACGTTTGGTTCCCACCCGTTGGAGCATAACGGCCGTGGACAGCATTATTTCAAAGGACATGATTGGGAAGATCAAAACTTTTCCTGAGGTCAATGAATACCGCGTCTACGAGTCTAGGTATCTGGACAACAGATTCGAGGTTTTGATGATTCCCGGAGCTTGGAGCTACGAGGCTATGGAAGCTTGGTATCCAGGCACGGTTTGGAACCCAAGTGGCACGCATGTGGTTATGTTTTCTGATTGGGAGGGCTTTGACGATCGCACCACCTACGCTGATATTGGGGGCTGCTATTATGCTGCTCGTTTAGCTGTTGGAGAGTTGTTGACGAAGGAGAGACGGCAGGCTGCGGTGGTTGTTTTGAGGGAGGCGCATCCGGGATATATTATGCCTGTTGGCGTTTGGCAGGTGAGGGAGAACGTGAGGAACGCTATGAGGCAGAAGCCGCTGAAATACAACACGTTGGAGGAGGCGTTAACCCGCATTGCCAGTCGGTTCCAGATTCCGTTGGAACATTGGATAGAGAGGAGTAGACTGCTTAGAGATGTGCTTTTTCAGAGGAGGATTACGGATTATTTCAGGGCATAGGATGTTTTCTAGAAGTTTTTACTATCGGTTTGGTCATTATTGACGAGATTGAAATAACCATTAAAATCTTTGCGAGCATATCTTCAACATACGATTTTGCATTGGCGGTGCTGAGAGACGAAAAGGAAAAACGAATTCAACGTGGTTGCGAAGATTCTTCGGGTGGCGGCTAAGGGGTCGAAGGAAGAGGAGATTATGGAACAGTGTAAGTTGGATTCCACGGTTTTGGAGAATTATTTGTCTGCTTTGGCGGAATTGAGGTTGCTTATGGTGGAGGACAAGGGTGAAACGTTTTATCGAACCACCGAGAAGGGGTTGGATTTTCTGCGTATTTATCATCGTCTGAGATGGCTTTTGTGGGGTAGCGACAACGATTTCTTGTTGATGCGTCTTTTGGGTCAACTGGGCAAGGTTAAGAAAGATGTGCATCCCTTTTACGTGAGCTAGTGTGTGGTCTATCTTCTTTTTGCTTCGACTATAGCGGCTAGGAAGCCTATGACGCCGATTACTAGGAGGAGGTTGAAGACGGCTCTCCATTCTGGTTTCTGTTGGAACCATTCTTCGAGGGGGAAGGTAGTGGTTATGACTAGCCATCCTCCGTAGGCTGCGATTAGGATGAAGATGGCGGCGGTTACGTATTTGGCTATTTTGTTCATTTTCTTGTCTTTTTGTTGTTTGGTTTTGTTTGACGTAAAGGTTGTGAAGTTTGGGTTAGTATCTGAAGTTCATATTAGCTAGAAGTTTTTACTATCGGCTTTGGCATATTGTTGGGTTTGAAATAATGATTATAGTTGTTGGCGCGTCTTTTGAAGTTGGCGGTTCGTTGATGACGGAGAAGAGAAGCGAGTTTGATGTTATTGCTGATGTTCTTCGGGTGGCGGCTTTGGGTTCTAAGGAATCGGAGATTATGGTTGGCTGCGACCTGAATCGCGAGGTTTTGGAGAAGTATATGCCTGCTATGGTGGTTTTGAAGTTGGTTAGTGTGGAGAAGGAGAGTGAAAATTTTTATCGAGCCACCAGTAGGGGACTGGAGTTTCTGCGTTTTTATCATGGTTTACGATGGCTTCTGTGGGGTAAAGACTTCGACTTTTTATTGATTAACATTTTAACCAGGCTGAAGAAGGATAGGCACCCATACTACGTAAGATAACAACCCACAGATTTCCTCTATAATTTGAAAATTCGCGCGCAACATTCTTCAAAGTATTGTTCTATCCGAAGATTTAACAGATCTTGTCACTTTTACGTTGTAAGTCTTTCATAGTCTGACCTTCAAGCGACAAACCAAGGACCTTGCCGCCTCTCCAAAGACGACGCTTGTCGTTGTCCTGCGTCTCTGCAACGGACGACGACAACTACACAACCTCTGAAACACCCGCCCAAGCCTCAACTCAGCCTAGAAGCAGTTGTCGTTGTTTACAAAAGTAGGAAACCAACAACAACTCCCACCTTCCAGACCAGCCGCCCACCACCGAAAACACTCAGGCTAGAACTAGTCACTAAGGACTATGCGACAGCTACTTCCACATCAACCTCAGATCAACCGCCAACCATCGAGGAAGTATGTGCGCGCTAGTAGTCTTGTTATTATCCTTATGGCCCTATGTGTCCTGTTGTTGTTTGGGCTAGCACCGTTTTCAGCCCAGTTTCCACCAGCATTTCCCTAGCCTTCCTCATCTCAGCCACAGACGGCCTCTCCATACCAACTCGACGAAAAGTAGGAAAATAGTCTAAGAGACAAACCTGGACTTCAGAGTTTATATCCGCTATTCTGTCCCCCATCTCCCGAACCTCCTCTAACGTTATAAAATACTTGTTGTAGGGGATACCAACGCCGACAAACAAGGGCTCAGGATAATAATGGTCAATAATATACTCCGTAACGGACCAAGCGTTCTGCAAATACCGTCCAGCAAGCCTCCCTTCGGCTATTCCGGTTATCCTCATGAAAGTCTCTGTTCTGAGTCCCTTCAAATCCGGACCAATGTCTGTCATTCCAGTCTCCACCAAACCATCCACAAACTCAGGCTTCAAAACCGTAGCATTCGTATCTAAATGCAACCTAGCCCTCTCATCAGGATTCAACCTACGCAACTCCTCAAAAAACCTGATCAACCAAGCCTTGTTCAGCGTAGGTTCTCCACCAGAAATAGCCATACGATCCACCCCATATTTCCTCCGCTGTGCCGTCAAAGTTGCTGCAGCCTCCAAAGGCGTCAAAGCCGGAGCCACATTATCATATGTCACTGTATGGTTTTGACACTGGGGACAACGCAAATTACACCCATGCGCAAAACAAGCCACCTCCACATAGTAACGACCACCCTTCTTAACCCACCAAGGCGTACCAACACCCCCAACAGCATGAGGCTGAAAACCGGAAACCCTCCGAAGCGGAACATAATCCTTGGGCAAATCTAAACTGATTGCCATCCCATCCCGAACAGCCGTCACACACGCCGCCTTAGGCTCCCCATCAATCATCATCGCACAGGCAAAACAACCCCCAGTCCCACAAGGAGCGAAAATCTCTGTTCCGCCTGGAAACTTTCCAAACTCCAGTCCAAGCAGCTCCAAAGCCCGCTTCACCGTTACACGCTCAGGCACAACAAAGTCCTCACCATCAACATTGATCTTAATCTGTTTCCTAGGAACAGTATCCACCACACGCTCAACCGCCTGATAAGGACAAGCCACAAAACACACACCACAATCCACACAAGCAGTCTCAAAACGATCAATGGTAGACTTTCCAATGCCTGAACAAGAAAAATACTCCAAGCAGAAGCCACAATCCTTACATTCCTTAGAATTTCTGCGATAAACAAAAAAAGAAGCCAACTATTTTTCCTCAAAAAAACTCAGCGAGTTTACGGGTCTCAGATCTACGCAAAACCTCCGCACACTTCTTCGGATCCAAAGCCTTAAACTCCAATCCCAGCGTGGCTAAAAGCCTCTGAACACCCCTAGCCAAACGAGGAGCAGCGAGGACGCCTCGAACCTCCCGATTCGCTACAGTCTTCACGAAGTCAACATACTTCGCCAACTGCAAAGCCGCCGTCCGCCCAGCCGCCTTCCGTTTAATCTCCACCACCACGAGCTTTCCGTTCCCGTCAACGCCGTAAACATCCACAAAACCCGGCTCAACCTTCTTCTCATACGTAATCGGCTTCAACCCAGACTCCAAAATCGACGGCTCCAACAGAATCGCCCTCTGCATATCCTCCTCACTGGCGTAGAGAGAAAATTCTCCCCTGTCAACCAGATTCATAGCGGAAAGCAGGTAAACACGATCAAAAGAAATCCTAACAGACTCAGAAGGCTTCCGCCGGATAGCCCGCACGTGCAAAACGTCCCCAACCACACGAGTTTGAAACAAACACCCAGCAGGCTGCCAGTTCACAGGCTCATACCCAACCGGACGATGAACCAGAACCGAACCATCT
>Ga0224501_10004975_pt1 | contig 10481 bp, 6 predicted proteins | sample SF_Oct11_sed_USG_4_FD_169105 | JGI IMG/M metagenome (GOLD analysis project Ga0224501, IMG submission 169105) | Sediment microbial communities from San Francisco Bay, California, United States - SF_Oct11_sed_USGS_8_1 | ecosystem: Environmental > Aquatic > Marine > Sediment | place: USA...
CTTTCATCTCTACAAAAGCAGCTGCAACTGTGTCCCGTTTTATTCTGTTTTTAACGCATTAAATTGTCGGGTATCTGTGTTAACCCCTCTAGTTAGAGGCGAGCCGGTCCACCCAGCAGAGGTTGGGGAAAGCAGCGGTGTGAGCCGGACCAGTCTACTTAGCAGAGGTTGAAAAATACAGCAGTGTGAGCTGGGCCAGTTTACCCAGCGGAGGTTGGGGAATGCAGCGGTGTGTTTCCAAAAAGCGAATTGAATTCACTAACTTAGTATAACCTTTGTGTTCTGTTTGTCTCAGGATGAACTAGGAGTTTTATAAATGGTCACCGGCTAGTTTATTACATCCATACTTTCCGATTACCATGCCTCTCTAGCTCTGCTGGGATCGCCTTGAATCAACGGCAAGACATTGGTCAAAACGATTGGAGATTAGTCTTCTGGGAGTCGCGGACCAGCCAACCTTAGCCATATATTTTAACATCACTCGACGAAAATGTTGGTACTCTTAAGGAAAAAGGAGAGGTGGTTCTTTGACAACCGTTCAACGACCTCGACGTTTATTCACTGCTTGGGACCTCCATTATAATTATCTAGCATAGTGTCCCGAGGTCATGCTATCACTGGGAGTGTGGTTGATGCTTGTGCAACTCTCAAGCTTGTCAAGCCTCACTGCCGGCGGGGTGTTTTTCCGGTATGACCCTTTAACAAGTCCCTCACTCTAAATAGCTGGCTTGAGTTTGGATCATCACGGTTAAAAATTATGTTCAATCCCAACCAATGGATAATTAGGGTCAAGATCACTCCATGGTTGTTAAAGAATCACCTCCCTTCTTGGGAAGAGTAGCTGAGTTTCGGCAGATGATATGTAAACTGACGTGGGTTAAGTGACCCCCAAACTTGAGCGTTGATACTGACCCGCAAGTGGTGTTCCGTAACTGTTGAAAAACAAGTATCTATAACATGCGAGAGCAAAAATTACCACGCACAATACGATTCTAATTGACTTATTTTTCTACAGGTTTCCTTGATAATTCTCTACCAACTGAATCGATAGTGCAACATAGTACTGGAATGTACAAGCATCTAACTACAAATATAGGAGATATGCAGCAGTTAACGAAACAAATTAACACTACTCTGGACTTCAGTCAGGGATTGACTTGGTGTCTCAACATAGTATTGTATGCCCACCAAGATCTTTGTAATATCGGAGAATTGAGGGATTCCAATGATATTCTTATAGGAAAGATCCGAATAGCTAAAGATAAGCTGGTACTCAGATGGGATAGGCAGACGAGGTAAATTTTCAAACTCCCTAATTTTCTTATCCTTTAGGTTCTACTGTGTAACTTACAACTAGACAAACTAGCATTGTAGTAAATTAAGATCCTTTTTTAGTTGGGTCATTTTGCCCACTGCGGGACAGCTGGCTTGGTCACCAGGAAACATCTTCTCGAGCCATTAGGTCTGATGTTGAGGCTAGTTTGATCAATGCACGAAAAGTATACACCCGTTTATGAAATAACTCAAAACGCACAGAAATGGCATATAGAAACCCATGGAGGACATGTTTGTACATTCATGCTACTGACTGACAGTATAGAGCTGCCACATTTCGATGCCATGTGGCAACAGTTGTTCTACAAGCGTGTCTCTATCTTCCACAGTGATGACTTTCTACTAGAGGCACTCCATGATTTTGTTACGGGTGCAGACTATGCGATATGCATGAACTTGTCCAGTGCTTCTCGCTCAATATCTATTGGAAAAGACTCGGAACAGTTGGTGCAAGGTCAGTAAAAGTCTTCCAACCCAAAGGCTTCACCTTCTACAACCTCACTCTTCACGCACAGTTGTCAGGGCAAAATAAACTATCACAGGTCCTTAGCGTGGAACTTTACAAAACACCTTATGCTGATTGTTGCTTACCCTCCATACATGTACCAAGATATTTATTTTATCCTGATGGACTGTTCAATTGGGCGGGTGCCATTGACATGGCTAGACTGATTGGCAATCAGTCCCCAGCACAAGGCTGACCCCGCAGACAGTCTCGGTGAGTTCCTATGTGATCAAAACGGAACAGTTTCATCGCATGGGTTCATTGCAAATTTTATTTTAAAAAAAGGGGAAACTCTGCGGATTGAATAGCACTAATGTATAGGGATGTCTGCTCATTTGTATACAGACAAAACAACTGGAGATAAAAATGTAGCTATTATTGTTACTTCTATGACTAAATTCCGTGACTTCTATTGATTACATAGGAAGTGAAGAAGTCTGTTTGACGTTGAGATAGGCAATCGCTGTTCCATAGGGTATAAAAGGTTCTATGATATAATGCGATCATTTTTTTAATTCGTCATCTATGGTTTTGGGCCTTGCTTTTCCAATCTCCTAAAACTTAAGATTAGCATAGTGATACTATCACTGAATAATCCATAGGCTCACTTAAAGGGTCCTTAGCAGGTATGCTGACTGCCTGAGTGTGACTGATTGCTCTCTGTTTTGAAGTGTCGGAGAGCACCTCACCAACTACATTAAGTGCTCGTGTAGGACCTCTTAGTATGCATGTCCTGTTTGCCGACGGTCAACTCAAGCCAACTATGGTTTGCGACGGTTAGTAAAGTGTTTGCTAGATTTGGTTTTTTATTGCTGTTTCACTACGTTATATGTTATATATCGAAAAAATAAAACTTATCTATGAATAATGAGTCGGCGAGCACACAATTAAGTGTGTCTTTTATTGTGTTGGTATTCCAAAGTACAGTATTTCCAAATACCTTGGTCTTCTGTAGGAGCAGTGTATGGTATGACGATCACCGGACCAGGTATCAGTAATCCATACTACTGGGATGCTGACCCATACATAATATCTCCTACTAATAGGTTCATCCACAAAGGGACTCGAGGTACGCGTGTGGCGCTGGGCATAAGGTGCACGGCTACTCGGTTTTTATAGAATTATGGCAGTAAACAATGAGGATTACCGAGCAAGTTTTGCTTAGCTGAATATTTGGCTTTGTGAGTTGGACTCCCTTCTCATTTTCTGCACGGATACGCAGAAGGTCTGAAACAGGCAAGCTCACATTTTCAAAAATAAGCGGGAATCTTGGGGATGCTTTTTTGAGCCAAGAAATCATTCTTCCAGATCCCAACTCCAACTCCTAATGCGAATGGGTCTCTAGACATCACATTAGTTACCATAGTTGTCTCCTCCTGAGCTACTGGTTGGTAAAGTTATGTAACTTCCCAAAGACACTGACCGGCTTCACTCTAAGCTGAGGTGTTAGTAATGAATGCTTGGAATTTGCTTGTCGGAAACAAACCTTTTGTGAGAATCCGAGTTGTTATAAATCGAGTCGAAATTACATAAACTACATGTAACCTGCTGTTGACAGTCACCACAGACATCACTGAAGATGATGTAATCTTACCTGCTGACCGGGTGAAACCCGCGTATATCTATCTCACCTCCTCGCTACAAACCCTGCAGAGCCTGTCAGTCTGCGTCAGATTTATACTGCTACAGACTCTACAGTCTCCAGGTAAGACTGTATGATGCTGGATAATCGTTATGCAAGTAGCATAGAACCCTATCAATAGTGGGCACTGGTAGTGAATTATGATAAGAGGAATCATGGCTTTCTGGCTTTTGTCAGGCTAGATTAGATTGTCATTGTTGTATATCCAAAGCGCCAAATGCGAAGTTGCCCACCATGATCATATAGTCTGTATGGTATTGCTTTCTAGCGTGTTGTCCCAAACGTGCCCATGTTGATTTTGTAGAAAGAAATACTTTACTACACTACAAAACGGCAACATCAACAACTGCACTCCGTGTTCAGTTTGACTATGTGATGAACAGAGTTAACGTCTGGGCTACAAACTTTCAATTCGGTGAGAATTATAAAGAGCCGGGCTTCTAGAACAGCTGCAATGTTGATAGTGTTAGCAATAAGCTGCTTTTATACAATGAGCCAGGTATAGAGATGTAGACCAATATCTTTTCGAGCAATCATGTCATCCGAAGTTATACTCTTTATTAGAGGGACTCTATTCAGTCAGTCAATCAAACCTTATGCGTCTTGACTATAACTGCTCATACTGGAACCGTGCCACAGATAGTAGCTATACTACTAATCTCAGCGGTGATTAAAGGATCATATTTGGTAGAACCCCTGAACGGGTTCTGGCACCTCGTATAGAAACAGCTCACCACTATATGCGTACTGCTTATATCACTGCTATAATAGTTTGGCAGACGAACCAGAAACCTTCACAGGAATAATTATTAGGAAGATTTTAGGGTATGCGCCCTTGAATTATAGCTACCTTTGTGGTTATGTTACAGAGTTTCATCTTTTGGAACCCATTTTACCTGGAATTCACATGGAACTCTGTCTGGTCATCTATGGTACAGTGACTCTGTCTATAAATGGACTTCTCTACTGTAAGTCGTGCAATATCAATTTGTCTTGTAAAAGCTTGTATTTGGGAAATGCCTGCCTGGGCATTTGCCCGGGGAGGCTTAGATTTGGGCGCAGTTTTGTGTACATTAAAGTTGTCTTCTCTCGACATCTTGTGTGTCTAAGGACCAGAAATTGTGCATTCTGTTTCCCGTAACAACAAGCAAGCACAAGAGACCATAGAATAAGTAAGCGGCAAATAAATAACTGTGAAATGTTGATAACCTTGACCCCTTATAAACTAGAATTTCAGGTGCAGAGTTCTGTTCGCATGATTGAATTCACTTTCAGACGCAGCCAATGTGCATAGTTTGTAAAAAGACACTTTTTAGGCGCACTTTCAAGCAGTGAAACTGAAAAAAATACCTCTGAAATCCCTTCGGCCTTGTAGCTCATGCTCTACACTGAATCATCAGGTGCTCTGGTGAAGTGAAGCCGGGCCCTGGGCATAGCCAGCTTCTGTTTCATGCTTGCAACCCTCCTATAAGGCAGCATTTTCATTGCATGATATATTTGTAATAAAAGACTGGCCCTGCTGGCCGTTCTCATTTATCTCTCTTATCCTGGCCTTTCCCATGAAGTAAACAATCTCAGCACAAGATCTTATTGTATTGAACTAACGTTCACTATTGAAATAAAGCATTTATCTTAAGCTTATAAAACGGAACAATACACATGCAGATAACTCAGTAATGCCCAGAGTAAAATAGCCGTTTCCCCGATTTTTGATTATAAAATTTTGTAACCGGACCTCAGATACTGGGAATAGCTGCGAACAGTACATACTATTCTATTTTGTTCTAGCTGATGCATTAAACTCAACAGCTCAAGTAACACAAGCGTTACCAGATGGTGTATTAATCCTAGGGGAACTGCTAGGCTCTGATGGTTCACACGATCCTGAGGAGTCACTGTCTGCCATCATTTCTGATCTAACAGTGTGGAGGTAAGTTATAGGCCATTCAACTGACTTTTGGTACCAAAGTATCATCATTCTGCTACAGCGTATCATCATATTGCCTTGTAGACCCCGAGGAAGTTACAAAGGGTTTTGTTCATAGTGGACATTCACTTGGTGGTACTCCATAATACTCCCGCTTATACCTCCCTATGAACTAAATTCTTATATGCATGGACGCAGGCTTCACTTCATGTGGAAACAAGTGTCAGTGTAAGCGTACATATCCTAGCCCCAAAAATCATGGTATAATCGATTAGTACCTGGGATGTCATGTGTCAGGCATGATAAAGAATTGAAGATCTCTTATCTTAATAATGAAGTTATTGAAAGGCACATAGGGGAGTCGAGGGGAGCTTAACGAGGAGCAAAATGGCAAAAGCGGAAAACCTGTTTAGCGTAGAGATCCTTTAAAATGAACTTTGCCTTAATAACATCCAGGAGGATTTGATCTATAGGATGAGACTTGTTCAAAAGAACTTTACAATGGTGTCAGTTTAATGAGATTTATTTACAGTTCTGCGATAGACCTGTCTGTAGAGAGTAGAACAACTGGAGATGTTGCAACCTGGACAGACTTATCCTCATGGTATATTAATGGCAGTGCCGCCTATGCGTTCCCTCAAGGTATGCACATCCAGAGAATTGTATATCATTGTACCCATACCAATAAGGCTCTGGTTTTAAGGGGTTATGCCATGGTCATTTTTTAATGCACTTGGGAAGTTACATCCCCGCGTTTTGGCATTTTAGAAGTCAAGTTACTGACTTAGCACACCAGTATCTAATGGTTGCTTAATACAACTGAACCTAAGCCTCTCGATTCAGCCATTTGAAGCACCTATAAGTAAGGAAAGTATCAGCAGATGGCAACTGGAGTAACCAATCACAGAGTGATTGATTGAAGGAAATAACCAGATTGAATGATTTGGTCAGTGCTGTTCATTTCTGTAATACTTTTAATATAGTTCACTTTTGTATCCACAGGTTATCTTGGCATTGGCACCAGAATACCGCAACAGCAGATTATCACTCAGGCAGCAGGTGGTGTGTCTCTGTGCTCGTGGGGCGTAGCCGACAATCCATCTCTCCTTATGGATTCAACTCTCTGTCAGCAAGCCCCTGTCACTGGAATTCAGATAGACTTGGGAGACATTCATCACATCACCCGAGTCGTCTGGAGCTCGGTGGTAAGCCAGTAGCTTATTTATTTATACATGCGTTTTTAATATCTGGGTCAGGGAATCGCATGCAGTCCGTATAAATGAGAAATTACAATCGGTTTCTCAGTGCTGGCAGGGTGTTTATTGGTAGGGGCCTTTAGCAAGCCTCTCACTTCTAATTTCTAATGTGGCCTTGGATCACTAGTCTGTATATAATGGAGTTCCTAACCAGTGGATTAGGGTCAAGACCACTCCACATGTATTGGAAATTCACCTCTCCCTTTTTAAAAAGATTATAACTGAGTTTTTGGCGCGTGGGTGATCTGTAAACGAAGGGCTTAGGTTGATTGACCCCCAGCCAGGAACCCAGGAACTCGGGAAGGCAACAGAAAACCACCTCAGTACCATCCCATGCACCATGACAATAGCTGGTTTTAAACAGTTTTCCAATCATAAAAACTTGCCTTACAAATAGTTGCCGACCACCATTAGTATGGTTTTATACGGTGAGCTAATGCGCCGGTTTGACTTTGGATCTGTAAACTTTGCAAGGTTTGCCAACTTCCCAGGGGTCATCATGCAAGGCCCCTGGATGGCCGCGCGTAAGATCAAAGCTTATCAGCCTTACTTTCTAGAATGCTTTTATAGGGTGATTAAATTAGATCACCAAGCTTGTTGACTTAACGGCACTGGCTACCATTTCAAACAGTGATTTAGCAGCAAATTAGTGATCGGCAACTATATGTACAGCAAGTTTGTACGGCTGGAAAACTGTTTGAAACTAGCTGATGATAGGTCACGAGAAACCGGCCTCCAGCAGAATACATCATTAGGTGCGTTCGCGTGCTCGCGACTGAAATTTTTGAAAAATTTTTGGTCGCGGGCACACGAACACAAGGTCGCGGTGATGAAACGCGGTGGAGTTTAGGATGGACTTTGATCGGATCAGAGTTGTCCTCTCTCAACTTCAACTCATCGGTTAGAGCTGAACAATCGTTCGGGATTCGTTATCTCATTGTAGTAATCAAGTCTCTTTGTGGTAACCTTGATATTTGCCTAAACTACTAGGCTAACGCCTACTTTCGGTCGCGGAATTCTGTTTGCATGCTTTCGGTCGCAGATCGCGACCGAAAATAAAAGATGCTTTTTTAGATTGCACTTTTCGGTCGCGCTCTTGAGCAGTTTAGCAGATTTCGTGATCGAAAAAGCCGAGCGCGCGAATGCACCTCTGGCTCTCTGACCCTAGTCATGTGAACAAAAATCAGAAGTTGGGAGACATATCAACTGATTATTTTATTACAGATTGGAGGTGTAAGCCAAACACAGTTTCAGATGCTGGCTTCATTGGATGGGATAACATGGAAATGCATAGAGCAGTCAGGCATCTGCAAGGTGAGAGTGTGTGATGCCATGTTTTTTCTCTCCGTTATATGACATTTTATGGTGAAATAGCCGGGTTAGAGTTAGGCATTTTGTTTTCCTCCAGTTGCAGCTTAGCGTAGAGCATCACAGTATCCATGTTCCATCTGATTGTCTGGATTAGGATTAGGATTAGGATTAGGATTATTGCGAAGAGCACTGAGCTCATACAATAAACTAAGTTCTCTTGGTTGCGACCCTAGTCATGTTTCTGAAACTCTGAGATCAGCTTATGACGAATCTTCTGATTGCTCACGTTCTTTGTTTCAGATGTTTGACACTGGTCTAACAGTCAGTTACAGCCTTGCCTCAAGTTTACATGAAGTGAACCTTCCGCAAAGGATCACTGGAAGATACCTAAAGATGGTGTTTCCCCATGCGGTGTTAGCCAAATTTGATGTAGTCGGCTATGCGGGTAAGAGATCATACATGTATTCTCTTATTCTCTGTAAATGAGTAATGTCGGTTCTTTTTCTCTTCTCCGTGTATCATCACATCATCATAAAGAAGCTCGCTGTCCTTTCATCCAAGGTGTTAAGCTCCTCATCAAGACACAAGATGGACACAGACCTGCTAGCGGTGTCCCCACTTAGATGAGTTCTTATTATAGAACCAGTTGAACAAAATGTGCCAACTATATCATTACTTTGCGGTAGACTGAACGGTATCAACGTGCCAGATCTGCCATCATCCTGATCCTACAACTCAACATTGAAAGCTCAGTCATGATAGCAGCCCATAGAACTGTTTCTTAGACCATAAGTTGCTTTTGCTGTTTACAGCGGGCTATTCCAAGATAGACCAAGTGCGATGCATGTGCGGCAATGAATACCAGCGATACGGACGCACAGATGAAATACAACACTGTGAGAACTGTAATGAAGCATTTGTTCGAGAAGAATGCCTTGGCAAAACCTTTGTCCATGTCTACAGTACAGAAGGTAATAATCTTTTTGTATGACATCTTCACTGCTACGGTGAACCTGTCAGGTTAGACACTTGGTTTTTCACCAGTTATGGCTCAGCATAGATCACCATGAGCCGGTCAGTATCAATTCATTGTTTTTGTTTTAACCTAGAATTAACGCGAAGAGGTCAAATTCATGATGGGAGTCTGATATGACCGGGTTAGGAACCCAGGTTCTCACTGTTGCAGCCCCATGTTTCTTTCAATGAGCTATCCTGCCCTCCCAGAAAATAACATATATCCGCATCTTAAAAATGTGATTGTTTTGGAAGAGAAACCATTACTAAGCCCTTTCCAACGGCTGCTTCAAACAGTCTAACTTGGACATCTTGCAGAGCTGAAAGCGTGCTGGTGTCCAGATTCGGCCATTTAAACCAGCCATAAGAATTTCTCAATGCAAAAGGCTTCATGTATGAACTGTCCAATTGTCAAGATGTCAATTGTCAATTGTCAATTATGCCAATTCTGTTTTCAGATTACTTCTGCCCACCCATACCCTCTTACAATATGACAAGTTATAACACCTCCAATGAAGGTCGTACTTTTAACACAGTAGTGAGCTATTTCTGCGATTATGGCTACAGACCTGTAGTTGGGAGCAGTATGAATCTGACCTGTATCTCAGCTATGCGGAGATGGGAACCGTCTCCTGGTGGTACCTTTCCACAATGTGAACGTAAGTGGTTTGCTACCGTTTCTCAATCTACTAGATAAATCCATGGCCTAAATTGGTAAGTTAGGTATAGAGAACCAGTCAACATACCATAGACATAACAAATCATTAGGTATAATTAAAAACTTTCGGGTTCAGTATATCAGAAATCAGGCACCACCTCAATAAAAGATCTACCTCTACACATAGAAGTCCGAGGTTCATTGGTTGCCTTTCGCTCTACCAGGTTTTAACATCAGCTTACAGTCTATAGCTGTTTCAAGACCTTCCCACAGCCATTAGTTTGGCAAAAACTACAAATACTTGGACTTTACTATGCTGCAGTTGGACAACAGTTTCAAGGGCTGATTAGCTGATCAAAAAGTTGTGGTGGTGCTATTGTTTAGCTCAACAGATAAAACCACTATATTACATGGTTGTGGCATCATGCAATGATTCTTGTATGCATGGTGATGCATAAAACCACGGATGTAAATCTTCACCACTTTTACCACATCATAACACCTTATAGCTAAAGGGTTTAGGATGATAATCTCACAAATTACCTGGATTTATTTCAGTGATAGTATGCCAAGACTATCCAGCTAATGAATTCACAGTGGCTACCTACCAGCAGAATGCTACTGAACATCTCTTTGAACATGAAGTGAAGCTAGACTGTCTTTTTGGCTATGAGTTGTCTGATAAGAACACAACGATAGTTTCCACATGTCAGATGGACAGCAACTGGCTAGCAGTGCCGACGTGTCAGCGTAAGCCCATGTTGAATATGATTATAATTTTCATTTATTGCTCCACGCATGCACTTAGCCATCCTATTTAATTGACCTCCGAA
>Ga0224501_10004976_pt1 | contig 10477 bp, 9 predicted proteins | sample SF_Oct11_sed_USG_4_FD_169105 | JGI IMG/M metagenome (GOLD analysis project Ga0224501, IMG submission 169105) | Sediment microbial communities from San Francisco Bay, California, United States - SF_Oct11_sed_USGS_8_1 | ecosystem: Environmental > Aquatic > Marine > Sediment | place: USA...
ACTCCCTTAACCCTCCAGCAATTCTCCCGTAGTTCTATTTCAGCTCCGAAGGCTTCTACAGCCCGTAAAGTCGCTTTGGTGTCATCTGAAACTAGAGGATTAGATATTTTCGAGGTTCCGTTTGACAATAATGCGGCTATCAGCATCCTATGTGTATAGGCTTTGGATGGAGGAGCCGAAACCCTACCTTCTAAATGCTCGCTTTTCCTAACAACAACCTCCACCAATTTAATCAGCCCACTACTTCAGCCTTCTCGTGGTTAACCCGAGCTTCCAGAATGTCTCCCTCATATGTCTGCCAAGCGTCTTTCACGAGGTCTATCTTTTCGTCAGGAACGATGGCGGTAACTGCGGGACCGGTGCCAGATAATCCTGCGGCTAAGGCTCCTGCCATTAAAGCATCTGTAGCTATAGACGGATCGTATCCTAATGCTGAAGAGTAGATCAAACCGTTTAGAGTTAGAGCTACCCAATAGTTTCTTTTCAGAGCTTCTTTGTAAGCTATTTTGACGAGCGAAGCTACGCCTTTCATTCGACCTACGTCCGAACTAATCGTGTAAGTCTTCTTTGCCGGAACGTAGAATAGAACAGCCACGTCTTCTGCTATTTCAAAGCGTTTAACGATTCTTCTTTTCAAGTTGTCTGTGACCACGACTCCTCCAAAGTAAGAGGCGCAAGCGTCGTCGAAGGCGCCTGTTATGGTAGCCTTTGCGTCGATTGCCCCATCTACGCCAAGCTTCACTATTTTTATGTCGTCTAGCTTTTTGTTTAGAGCAGCAACGGTAGCCAAGGCTATGGCGTTCCCTGCCGCACTACTGCTCTTCAGCCCTCTTGCTATCGGTATATTTGACGAGGTTTCAACTTTGGCGCCAAACTTTCCTTCAAGATTGAAAAATTTGAGAACCTTTCCCACAGTCTTTTCAATCAAGACTGGATCTTCTGTGGGGTCTGACACAATCGTGCTCTCAATAATTCCGGGTTCATCCGTTAGTGTGACCCTTGCCTTTGTCCACAAGTCAACTCCTATGGCTGCTCCCTTACCAGTCGCGATGGCGTTTATTATTGTGGCTGCTCCATGGGATATCGCTTCAGCTTTTCCGTTCAATGGTGGGCACCTAACTCAGAAAGTTTGTTCAAAACCGCCTGTTTCATCACTTTGACTGGAGCCGGATGATTGGTCCAAATTTCAAAGGAGGCGGCACCTTGATAGACAAGCATTTCAATGCCAGATACGACTTTGGCTCCCACAGCCTTCGCGTCTTTTGCAAGCTTGGTTTCTAAGGGGTTGTAGATTATGTCCATCACGCATAGATCAGTTCTCAGCGAGCTTGGAGGAACTAGACTTTGGTTAATGTCTGGATGCATGCCGACAGAGGTTGCGTTAACCAGTATATCCGCGTCTCTCAGTTCTTCTTTCATGATTTCGGTTGAAAACTTGTTGCCGTTTATTTTCTTGTTAAATTCTTTGCGTAAAACTTCTGCCAACTTTTTTGCTTTCTGGGGAGTTCTGTTAAGGATTACGAGTTCTTCTACCTCCCGTGCTGCATGGAAGGCTATGGCTTTTCCAGCGCCACCGGCTCCTAGTAGAAGTAGCTTCTTTCCGTTTGGAGTTATGCCGTTTTCTTCTAGAGCTTTCAATGCGCCAATGCCGTCGGTGTTATAACCTAGAAGTCTTCCTTCGTCGTTTAGAATGGTGTTCACTGCACCGATGGACCTTGCTGTCGAGTTTATTTCATCCAAGTATCTCATAACAGCATTCTTGTGTGGCATAGTCACGTTTAACCCCTGAAGGTCTAAACTTCTTGCGCCGATGATGGCTTCTCTTAACTCTTTTCTTCTAACTCTGAAAGCTAAGTAGACAAAGTCAAGGTTCAACTCTTCAAAGGCGGTGTTGTGCATTACAGGGCTCAACGAATGTTCTACTGGATCTCCAATGATGCCGCAAACCCCCGTTTTCCTGGAAATTTTCATTCTACTTTAGCCCCAAAGCCTCGTATGCGCTTCTCATCTCTTGGATGGTGAGTTGTCCCTGCGCTGTTTTTCTCCCCTTTTCAAGAGAAGCTATGGTGAAAAAAGCACCAAAAACAGGAGATAGAAGCCTAGAGGGTTTACCAAGTTCCCCCATAGCAAAGCAAACTATCCTAGCATTTTTACAAGCCTTGGACGCGAAGTCTAACATGGTTAGGTTGTCCTCGACGAGTTTGGCCGTGGTTACAATTTTGCAAACATTTGCCCCGCTTGCAATTTCCTTTCTAAGGGTCTTATTTAGTTGCGATGAGTTTGGAGTTTCGTTGAAATCGTGGAACGATACTATGGGCTTTGCGCCCATTTCATGCAAGCTGCTAGTGATATTCTTCAACTTAGGGGTCGATAATTCTATGTCCACGTATTCAAAGCCGTTTCTCGCGGCGTTCATCAAGATTTTTTTGCGTTCAGTTTCGCTTCCCAAAAATCTGCCTTGGCATTTTGTTGATCTGTTTGTGGCTATCAGAGGCGTGTTGCTGCAGTGTGCGATGTCGGCTAGTTGGTTGTGTTTTTTGAGGCTGTCTAGTCTGATTTCAATGAAATCTGCGTGTTGGTTCTCAGCTTTTTCTATTAGGTCTAAAGCCTCGGTAACTGTTTGAGGGGGGACCGAGATGCAGATTTTGATGGTCAACGTTCTATCACTGTTTCTTCTTTTACCAAAGTTCCGAAATGTCTGCCGCCTTCTACCACATGTGCCAAGACCTTATCGCCTGTTTCTAGTTCCGCAACCGATTTAGAACCCTCCGGGGTTACGAGTCTTATGGTCTCAGCGTTTTGAACAATGGTCTTCATTCGTTTTCCCTCGTATTCTGCTTCAACTAGAACCATGGGTCTCCATTCGATTTTCACTCGCGCCACATTCGTTGACCTAATTTTTCCTTCCCTATCAGCTATGAGGATTTCGTCCCCTGCCTTCAGTTCTGACAGATATCTTGTTCGGGTGGGTGAAGAAAGCGCATATAATGAAATGGGTCCTGCGTTAACCCTGAAGGGACGCGTTTCTATATACGGGCTCTCATGAACCTCTGCCTGAACAAGGAACAAACCAGATGATTGGCATCCCACGAGAATTCCTTCCCCAAGCTTCATGAGATCGCATGTGTCAACACAGACTCTTGCCCCAGTTCCAATTTCCTTCAGTTCAACAACTTTAGCAGCCACTAGGTCAACTTTTGGAGCTTTTTTCTTGGCAAAAACCGCTGTTTCCGTGAGTTCATCGGGGTTAGAGGTTTTCAAGACCACTCCATCGGCTCCCAGTTCTAGAGTTTCTAAGGCCAGTTTTGCTTCTTTGGCGGTGGAAACTTCTGCTAGTAGTTTGCTTTTTCCTCGTGTTTTTGCAATGAGGTTCTCTAAGGGTATGACTTTCCAGTCTGGGCATTTGATGACTATGTAGTCGGATGAAAGTTCTGCTGCTTTGATAGCGGTTTCTTCGTCTTCCTTTCCTCTTATAGTCACTTTCACGGCGACGGTTCTGCCCATCCTTTTTAACTCATTCACCTTACCTTCGTCGAAAGTTGAAAGTACATTAATGTCAGATTCGTCTGAGCTGGCCGCTATTTTGACTCCAGTCTTCTTGGCGTTTTCTACGTCTTTTGCACCAACTAATATAACGCCACAAACTTGAGACGCTGATTTCAATAAGCTACTTTTTAGGTCGCCGGAAAGTGATTCGTTTATTTCAATCCAGAGTTCTTTCACTTCAACTCACCGAGAATCTTTAAGGCTTCTTCGACTGAGGCACCTCGGTGCACGATCGCTGAGAGAGCCTTAACCATCTTAGTTGGATTTTCGTGTTGGAACACGTTTCTGCCGATAGAGAATCCGGCGCCCCCAGCTTTTATGGAGTCATGTACCATCTGCAAAACTTCTCGAACGGTTTCTACTTTGGGACCACCAGCTATTATAACTGGAACATAGCAGCTGCGGACAACTTCTTTGAAGGTCTCAGCGTCACCCGTATAATTTGTCTTAATTATGTCGGCTCCTAGCTCTGCACCTACCCGGGCAACGTGTGCAACCACATCTACTGCGTGCTGATTTTGTATTTTTTTGCCTCTGGGATACATCATGGCCAGCAGGGGCACGCTGTATCTATCGCAGTCGTCAGCAACTCTGCCAAGTTTTGCAAGCATCTTATCTTCCTGTTCAGCGCCGACATTAACGTGAACCGAAACAGCCTCTGCGCCTATTCTCACGGCTTCTTCTACGGAACAAACTTGAACCTTGTTGTTGGGGTCAGGACCAAGCTTTGTGATGCCTGATAAGTGGATGATTAAGCCAGCGTTTCCAGTATCAACGTGTTTCGCTACGCCTCTGTGGAGGACGACAGCGTCAACTCCTCCCTGTAACAGTTTGTTAATGATCTCCTGCATATTCACAAGTCCAGTAACAGGACCCACCGTGACGCCGTGATCCATGGGAACTATAACGGTTCGGTTGTCATCGCGGAAAATCCTTTTTAATCGTCTTTTTTTACCGGGTTCCAAACATCTCTTCTCCTAGATGAATTTTTTCGCTTTCAAGTACTCTGCGTTCAAAACGCCACATCCAGCAGCTCCTCTTATAGTGTTGTGGCCCAAAGCAACAAACTTCACTCCTCTAAAGGCAGGGTCCTTCCTAACTCTGCCCACTACGACGCTCATGCCGTTGCCCTCCATTCTATCCAGTCTAGTTTGCGGTCTATCTTCCTCACGCCTAACTACCACAGGTTTTTCTGGGGCTGTTGGAAGCTTAAGTTTCTGGGGTTCTCCCACAAAATTTTCTATGGCGGCTGCAACAGACTCGGGCTCTGCCTCACGTTTTAACTCTACGAAAACAGCTTCCATGTGGCCGTCCAATGTCGGAACTCTGTGGCAACTAGCTGAAACCTTGAAATCTGCTGGTTCTGAGGGGGAACCTAGAACCTTTAACGTTTCGGTTTCCAATTTTTCTTCCTCTTTTCCGATGAAGGGGATAACATTGTCTACGATGTCGAGGGAAGGGACGCCTGGATATCCAGCGCCTGAGATTGCTTGCATTGTGGAAACTACAACTCTGTTGATGCCGAATTCGTCGTAGACTGGTTTCAGAGGGAGGGTTAAAACTGAGGTGCTACAGTTCGGATTTGTAACGATGGCTCCATCCCATTTTCTTTTTCTGCGTTGTTCTTCGATGAGGCTAACGTGACCGCAATTTATTTCCGGGTTCAGCAGAGGCACGTCGGGGTCCATCCTATGGGCTGAAGCGTTGCTCACCACGACGTATCCGGCTTTGGCGAAGTTTTCCTCTGTTTTTCCAGCTACGTCGGCAGGTAAGGCTGAGAATACTACGTCGACATCTTTAACGGCTTTCGGTTCTATGGCTACCACATCTAGGTCGGCGACGCCTTCTGGAATTGGCGTTTGTTGTCTCCATTTTGCTGCTTCGGAGTATGTTCGTTCAGTGCTTCTTTCGGAGGCTGCCACAGCTGAGACTTTGAACCATGGATGCCCGTTTAGCAGCTGAACGAAGATTTGTCCAACGTTACCTGTTGCGCCTAAAACAGCGGCTTTCAACACTTTTTAATCACCTCGTAAAGCGTTCTTAACCAGATTTAGGGCTCTTTCTTTTTTGTTCCAGTCTACGAAGAGGAGAATGCTGGATGTGATTGTTAGTAGGCCGAAAATGTTTATGGCGTTTAGTCTCAGAGTCTCGGATATTTTTCCAATGAGACCAGGGGTTTCCTCTAAGCCAACGCCCTTAACCTTAAGAAAAGCTAGTTGTTTTCTAACAGACATGGCGAGGGTTTCCTCGTGTTCTAGGACTATTTCGTGAACTTTATCGAGAAGCTGATTCGAGTCTTCATTTTCTGACGCGTACAAAATTAGTGAGTCATAATTCAAAGATAATCCCAGCAGATGGGCATGGGCTTTAACCATTTCGGTTAGTTCTTGTATGACTTCAGGTTTTTCGGAAACGCCGCGACCCACAACCGTAATCGACATGGCGGGGAATTGGCTTGCTGGGACTACGTCTAGTTCGGTTGACAGGGCTCCTTTGATTAAGGTGCCTTTTGCGTTTAAGTCTCCGTGAGTGTGGCTGATTACCCTGACTTTTACCGATGAATCCTTGTATCGCAAAGCTTTTCTGTGGATGAATTTTGTGCCCGAATCCGCTAGTCCCACTAAGGTGTTCACGTCGATATTTGGAAGCCTTTCTGGTTTACTTATAATCTTGGGGTCAGCTGACATTATTCCTTCGGCATCGGTAACCATGATAAGTTCATCTGCTCCTAAGGCTTTCGCTAAAATGAAGGCTGTTGTGTCGCTTCCACCTCTTCCAAGGGTAGTTATTTTTTCATCTGGTGTTCTGCCTACGAAGCCTGCGATGACGGGTATGACGCCTTTTTCAACGATGGGAAGCACGTATTGCTGAATTCTTTTTTCGCATTTGTCCAAGATTGGGTTTGCATCGGAGAAAACGTCGTCTGTTATGATGGGCCAGTCTGAGTCTAATGGGTCGAAGTAACGGGATTCTACACCCTGTGCTTTCAAAGCCACGGCGAAGATTCTGATGCTGGTTCTCTCACCCATTGCCAAGATTTCATCCAGCTCTCCTTTCTCAACCTTTCCGTTAGAAGCATTTTTGGCTGCGTGGAGAAGCGAATCGGTTGTTTTTCCCATAGCGGAAACGATCACGGCGATTTGTGTACCCTTCTTGGCTTCTTTAGCCACTGCCGTAACTGCCTTCAATATGCGTTCGTGATCCGCTAGGCTGGCTCCTCCATATTTGACCACAATTCGTTTGCGGCGTTCTTCATCAGATTGTTTCATAAACTATACAAACCCCCCATGAAGCCCAGAAAGCTAAGATGCGAAAATTTTGTTTCAGCTTACTGGGCCTAACGATAAAAGAAATAGCGGTAGCGATAGAACATCATTGGAGAATTGGTCGTTGAAGTCGTTGAGTAGTTTTTCATAGGCCCAAATTTCCTTTGTTGACACAACAATCGCTTTTCTGGTATAAAAGATTTATTGAACTAACTTCTAGTAGATAAAATTGCTTATCTTTTAGGGATAAACCCTATTTGAGCTTCTTTGTAGTTATGGTATCATCGAGGACATATAATTATTTTTTCACATCTAGGACAATGAACATGACATGACGATATGAGGAATACTATTTACGTCTTTGGTTTAGCAGCAAAGGGAGTACCACCCTCTGAACAGTAGTATGCACGCGCATTGTTTCGAAGTTCTAAGCATATTTCTTCAAGTGACTCATTACTTCGTTGACACTTTGGAAACCATATTTGATTCCCTTGAAGTTCTGCCTCAGCACAATGACATCCTTTCTTACTTCAGCAGGTTTTCTCTTACCCTTCACAACATCCAACATTAAAGCACATAAATATTTGATATCGCTTTCCTTGAAACCCCTCCTAGTTACATCTTGGAAGCCCACTCTGAGGCCTGAAGGATTTTCTCTATTGTGCTGATCATCGTATGGCAACAAATTCTTGTTCAGAATTATGTGGGCTTCCTCAAGGCTTTCCGCAACTTTTCTGCCACCACCATAATCTTGAACGCCAACCGCGATTTGATGCGATCTCGTGAACCCCCTCTTTTCTCCCAAAACCTTCAATCCATTTTCAAACAGACACTCACCCGCGGTTTGAGCGTTCTTAACCGTTTGCCTCGCCAACTCTGCACCGTACAACTTCATTTCTAAGGCAACTAAACCCAACGCAGGAAGTCTTCCAAGATGAGTATTCGAGGTGGTTAAGGGAAAAACCGCACTTTGAACTCTCTTTATCGCTTTTTTCATTCTTTCGTCTCCCGAGTTTGCGAGAATCACACCGCCTTGAGGTCCTGGAAAGGTTTTGTGGGTTGACGCCGTTATGAAATCCGCTCCTTCCTTAAGGGGGTCTTGAAACTGTCCGCCAGCTATCAATCCTAGGACATGGGCACCATCGTAGACGACGTAGGCACCCGCTTCCTTAGCGACTTCTGCTAGTTCCTTGACCGGATGTGGAAACTGAAAAAGACTGCCTCCAAACGTCACTATACCCGGCCTTGTGGCTTCAATTATCGTTGCAGACTTGGCCGGATCAATGTTCAATTCATTCAGGTCATAGGCATGATTGATGGTCTCTAACCCTATGACGCTTCCGGCTAGACCTGTATAGTCATGGGAGATATGTGCACCGCATCTGAGCGGCGCAACCACCATTCTGTTGTTTTTCGTCGCCAACGAAAGACCTTTAAAAGTAGCTAGATTCGCGTGCGTGCCGGAGACAGGTCTCACGTCGATCCAATTGCATCCAAAGACGTTTTTCATCAAATCCGCTGCGCAGTTTTCAATTTTTGTTATGTATTTCTGTCCCTGATAGTGCCGCTCTTTAACATGTCCTTCCTGATCGTTCTCTCCTTCGGCGTATCTAGACTCTAAGTCCTGAGACAAACTCAACATTTCTTTCACTGCTGGAGATTTCAGACCCTCGCTTGCTATCAGATTTATACATTCTTCGCTCCTGTATTTTTCATGGGCCTTGCTGGATTCAATCAATTCAAGAGCCCTCTTGAAAAAGCCCTTTTCCATCGCTATTTTCCTCCGAAATCCTTGCCACAGATGTTTTTATCGGTTTTTGAACCCTATCTTGACCCGCTCATTTATATTTGTTTAACTCGAAACAAGCAATTGTTTTATCCTAACTAAAACGGCTTCAGTGACGGACTATGAAAGTTGAAAATGCCTTTGCCGCCTCTCAGGTAAAGCTTTAATGATGATTTCAGCTTAGAATAATAATTGGCGTGTAACATAAACGAAGGGACATGGATGATCAAGGTTGGATGCTGTGGATATCCAACTTCCATGAAAAAATATCAAGAAATTTTTTGTCTAGTCGAGCTGAATACAACGTTTTATCGTTATCCAAAGATGGCAACGGTCTTAAGGTGGAGAAACAAGGCTCCAGAAAATTTCGAGTTCACCGTGAAGACGCATCAAGACATTAGTCACAAGTTCAAGTTTAGGATAGAACCAAGCCTCAAAGCCTTTGAGCAAATGAAGGAAATATGCGAGGCGCTAAAAGCACGCATACTGCTTATCCAAACACCGGGGTCTTTCAGACCAGACAAGCTGAAGGATGCACACGAGTTTTTTGGCAAGATCGCTCGTGAAGGCTTGGTCGTTGTTTGGGAAACTCGCGGTTCCTCTTGGGATGAACCTGCCACGCGAGAAAAACTCACCAAAATGCTGCAAGAGTTAGATATTCCTCACGTTACGGATCCCTTTAAAGCGACGCCAACTTATACAAGTGACATAGTCTATTTTCGATTACACGGACTCGGAGAACGAATGTACTACTACCAATATGCTGACGAGGAACTGAGGAGACTGTATGAGTTCGTCAAGCCGCTAGAGGCCAAAGGAAAAGAAGTCTACGTGTTTTTCAACAATTTATCCATGTTCGGCGATGCTCTTCGTTTTATGCGTTATGTTGAAAACAAAAGTTTTCCAAGGATTACTGGAGCGGTTGGGTTGGAGTCGGTGAAAAGGATGATGGAGAGAACTAGGTATCCAGCCACCAAAAGCGTGCTTTTGACGAAATTGGGATGGAGGCTCGTTGAGGTGGAAGAAGGGAGGCAGGTGAGACTGAACGAGTTGTTAAAGGATATACCTACCAAAGCCTATGGAAGCGTTGAAGAAGTATTACGGGAAGTCAAGCTCTGATAATTCTCATGAAAGAATTTGAAGATGCATCCGCAATCAATATTTTGGCTTCATAAAGTTTTTTCCTATTTTGAATCTTGATTTAAACGGTGTGCCACATGAGCGAAAAGAAGCTTCATTATGGAGTGCGCCTACGAACGGATCAACTGAAGTATCTGAAAAATGTTTCGAACCCTTCAGAGTGGATAAGAAACGCAGTTGATGAAAAGCGAAAGCGCGAAGAAACGAAACGTAGATCTAAATGATAATTTAGCACAGAAAGCGTGTGCTTCGATCCTACGAATGCCTAGTTAAAGGCTGAGCAGAAAATACACCAACCGACAATATCGTGTGGTAGTTTTCGTTCTCTGTTCTTCACTGTCGCACGTATCTATCCTGTAACGTAGTTGCAAGGCTTTGAGTTTGAAATTCTGAACCAACACCCTACGATCGGTCATAACCTGTCGTGAAATGTTTTGCAAATAAAATGTTTATGAATCTCCAATCCATTCATGCGCAACTTGTTAGCTATGGCAATTAACGTTTCGCAGCGAATATTTCAAGCAGTAAAGGTCATCCAAGCCTTTCGAGTTCAAGTTTGAGAAGCTGGAAGTCTTCGACGAGTTCGTCCCTATACTTGGCGTTGTATAGAGCCGCTGCCGGATGATACATAGGAACTATAAAGACTTCAAAACCAAGAAGATCTGCCTCATAAACCCTCCCATGAATCTTCGTGATGCCCTTGGTTTCAATGCTCACTTTAACAAGGATATAAGAAGCC
>Ga0224501_10004978_pt1 | contig 10473 bp, 8 predicted proteins | sample SF_Oct11_sed_USG_4_FD_169105 | JGI IMG/M metagenome (GOLD analysis project Ga0224501, IMG submission 169105) | Sediment microbial communities from San Francisco Bay, California, United States - SF_Oct11_sed_USGS_8_1 | ecosystem: Environmental > Aquatic > Marine > Sediment | place: USA...
AGTAAGATAGATGCCAGTCTGCGTAAAATTAGTGCGATAACCGCTCACCAGGTTTGGGTGCCTTCGTAGTTTACATGCGTGTATAGATGATCAGTAGCTCACCACTTTGTACATCCTCATGCACGGACACTGCATCCACTTCGCTGCGTGTTGCTCTAGCCGTGTAATCTTGTCTTGTCCCGTAGAGCCCGGTGCATTCGCCCGCGGCACTCGCCATAAATCAGACGCATGGCGTTGTCGCGCCCCCTCACACGAAACGAGCATCGAGTCTGCCGTGTCGTCTGCGCGACGCAGACACTGGCTCACTCTCTCGTTTCAAGGAGAAGGTAAAAGCATGCATTGCCTGTCCGTGCGCCTGCCTGCTCGTCATGGTATGACGAGGGAGATGATTTATTACGCCCTACTCTCCTCCGCATGTCACCTTGGGTTCGCAGCATGTCTCTTTACACCCAATCTCCACGTATCTCATTTGTCGCCTGTACCTGCTGCTGTTTCATTGTGCAGACGGCAATTTATTTTCGATGAATGTTGTCTTTCCCCGCAGATTTTTTCTCGTGCGCGTGACGGCTGGTTTGTTCGACCCTGTATGTGATCCCATCCGCTGACTGTGTGTGCATTGTGTTGGTAGCTGAACACTTATCGCCGTATGACTAGCGACGATGTACCGAGCTCGCCCACCCTCGCCGCCGACCCCACTTCCTGGAGGGCGGGGCTTAGGAAAACCGGTAGCACGGGCACCGTACCGGATGTTGTGGCTTCCGCCGATAAAGCTACGGGTGTCCAGAAGAGTGCATCCACTAGTGTTGTTATAAATGTGAGTGCCTACTTTCCCTTGTCTGTCCCATCCGCCACTTCCTTTCTGGTGCAGAGTTACTGTCCTGGTGTGTACGTAACGTATATCACTACTCCCTAGTCTAACTGTTTGGCAATCGAAGTGGTAAATTGACAGTCGTAGTGTTACTGTACCAGCAGGAACGCAGTCTTCCTTTTCCAATGTGCATGAAGTGTGCGGTTATCATCTGTAGTGCTGTAATAGGTGATAACTCCACACTTAGACGTACTGTATGTGTATGCGCATCTCCTGTGTCAGCATATTTACGTATGTAGCTCGAAACTAGTGTTCATGTGTCTCTTGTTGCTCTTCCAAGCCAGCCTTTCAGCTAGGTAACTGAAACCATTCCCAGTATTAGAGTTATCGTGGAGTTACCTTCTCTGCTGGTATACTGGTGCTAGCAAAAATCTCCTGATGACTCATTTTGTGAAAAATGATGAGTGAAAGAACTAATTTCTGCGTGTTCGTGAAATTCTTTCACTACCTGTGTCTTTCTCAGGATAAGGCCAGCGGTGGCGTGCAGATGAGGGATAAAACAGACCGACGAGCATTCGCGACACTACGAGACCAGACGGCTGGTGATCGAGCCACTGTGCCACAGGCGTCCCAATCCGCCTACATCCCTTATTATAAAAGAAAACAGATGGAGCTGGAAAACAAGGTAGGATAACCTCTGCCTTATCTGTAAGATAAAACACTCCTTTTTATTAATAACAAATTCATAAATTCTCACTTACTTACAAGTGCCTAGATAAGATGATGCTAAGGGTGCTTTTGAAGTATGTCATGGGTGGTATGTATAAGGTGGGACCGGTTATCTGCTGATGGGTCCTTCCCAAAATAGAGCCAGCAAGCCAGCAACTGTGAATGGCTGGTGTGAATAAGGTTTGATAACTCGGTTCAGTGGCTCCATGGCTAAAACTGTAATACGGCCCTCTGTAAGACAAGCCAGTGTTCGGTTTAATGCATGTGAAAACAACTGAATTTATTATTTTTGCGTCATTCTTTCCTATTCCCTCACTCCTATTCCCTCCAACAAAGGCTTGAGGTAGGATGATGTCGTGAGTACTTGGCATCAAAGATATGTGATGGGTGGTTAAATAAGCTTTCATCAGTCAAAGATGATTTTGCCATTGTAGAGCGATAGTGATTGTGCTTGGCATTCCCAAGATCACAGAGAACTTTAAGCAGTCAGGTTTACCTTCTTTTCTAATGTAGGCTAAAGAAGAGAAGGAGGCTGCGAACAGCGTCACAGCCGGTGAGGAGCGGGCGGAACGTCCAGCCAGCTCCATTGACGAAAAAGGTCCAGTCATGCGTCAGTCAGGCCGCTTTGAGGCACCACGGCGCGATGAAGAAGCTGAGACTTACAGAAAGCTGAAGGCTAAACGAGCCAGGGAGACACGCCGCTCCACTCAGGTACCTAATAATATTAATGGTAACTTTCCAGATGCGTTCGCCGGCTGAAAGCCATGCTCATTCGAAATATGGCTGGCGTTACTGCCTAAAAGCCTGCCCCTGAGTGACCACTTCCGTTACTCGGTGACAGGATAACTCAGTGGCTGAAGCACCTGACTCTACATAGATTGGTCAATTCTGAACTCAAGGCCTGTTAGATGCGGGCTTCCCATGTGAATGGAACTCCTCAGATAATTCCTAGTTCCTTTTGGTCTTGAACAAGCCTCTGGCTTAGGAGGTTCACCCAACAAGTTGACCAAGTGCCCATTAAGAACAATTAACAACAGAAAGTTCAGTAGGTAACAACTCACGCCCACTCGTCAGTCGGAGTCAAATATTTTTTGCTCTTTCTCAGGGTGTGACCCAAGATGACGTGCTAGCAGCTGAGGCTACTCTAAAGATAGCTGATACCGCGAAGGCCGCTGTGCCAGAGATCCGGGAGAAGGAAGCGCCGGAAAAGGAGGCTCCAGCCCCTGAGGAGAAACCAGAAGAACCGGGTCGCAGACGTGTCTGGCAAAGGGTAGGTGCGAGGTGGAAGGGAATCTCAGGGCCGAGGTCGCACAGGGTATATGGCGGATATGGGACAGGCTGTGTTGATAACGGATTGGTACAGTTGAAAGGGTCACAGAGGGAGAATACACTGAAGGCCTGAGGTTAGGGGCTTGGTAAACTCGTCAAATCTTACTGAAGTCTCGCAAAGGGTAAGCGCATGCTAACCTTGTGAAAACTGGTGAAACCGATCAATTTTACTCAAGAATGCCGCTGACCTGTTATAGGCCAAGTCACCTCTCTTATCAGGGGTTATGTGTGTTTGGAGTTATGTCCTCTTGTAGTTCCTTTTAGAATGCACACTCCTGCAGCCCAATGAGTTATCGAACAGCATGTTATTAAGCCTGCGCGTTACAGCTCTGCTACACTCTACTGCTAACTAAAAGTATTGTCTGTATTCTACTAGCTACAGTAATAGACAGCTGAGGCAGTTTAATACGCCTCATAGATCCCTCGAGTTTAGAATATGCATGTCACTGACTCTAATCCTGTACGCGCGCTGTTACACCTATCTGCATGCCGTTTGTAGTCAACCTCATATGAGACAGCCTCCAAACGCTCACTTAATGACGTGAACCCGAGTTATAGACACTCTTCGAGTAGTCTGTATAGCCCTCGGCTGCAGGTACTACGCTTGGCTTACTGGCACGCGGCCCTATGAACGCTTATAAATTACCGGTAGAACACACAGTAGCGTAACCGTTAACTTTCTTTATCTTATGATAACCGCAGCAGGACGTGATTTGGTTTTTGTGTACGCGTAGCTACTCAACGCACAACTACAGTACTCTGTCTATCTCTGCATGCGTGGTGTTTGGTATTCCTTTCTGAACTCTGCCTAACCTACTATAAGAAGGGACGATACATTATGATGCAATGGTCATTTCTTTGGCGGCTAGCGTACTGTGTGCCTATATTAGACTTATACAGTAATGAATATTCACTGCGCATGCATGATGCCAATCTTGCTGTTAGTCTGCGGGCAGCTAAAGCATGGTCAACTCACAGTGGTTTCAGCGGGTAACAAACTCTGCAAGCATGATTCGCAGCTCAGGCGACCGTTTCATGACGACGTGATAGATTCATGGCTGATCGGATTTGTGATTCATCGGTTTCTACCTCGTGGCTGACTGAATGATATGACTAAATGCTGTGACTGACTTCTGTGATTAAGTGACGTGACTGACTCCTGTGACTAGCTGATGTGTTAGATGATCTACTGACATGGCATAGTAACTGGATAAATTGGATTGTTTTAGGAGGAGGGCACGCGTTCCTCATTCAGAAAAGCTCGAGATGTGATTTCGGGAACGAGCACTTCTAGCTCGACAGACACTTCCACTACTCCCACTGGTACGTTGATTGATGCATTGCCTAATGGTTTGATGTTACTGGCTATATGCACAGAGTATGCTCTTGCCTGGAATTTGGTGCATTCGTGTCTGTCCTTGTTGCGCTCGATCCATTAATAGCACCGTGTAATTTTGTTCCGGTGAACCAGCAATACTGTCAGCCTGTAAGGGTTCACTACTGGGGTAACAAGGGTTATGGATAACGCCCATCAACCTGAATCTGCGAGTCTCAGGAGTCGATGAAGCTTTAGCGCTAAATGGATGACCATTCTGATATGAAGTAGTTGTATATCAATGGTTTTATAGTATTGTTACCTGAATGGCATATTGTCGAGCATGTAGTTGGGGCGATGACTGTGGAGTCACTCCGTGTCTGCTCCCCACTGGCATGTGTCTGTTTTTGCTTGTCGCTCTGTGACCGCTCTGTGTTTGCAGCATATGTGTCTCGATACCAGCGTAGCGATCGCACTGACCCAGAGGAACGCCAGAGGTTCAGCTGGAGAGATAGAAATGGTCTTAGCGACCAGCGAGGTAGTACCTACAATGCTACCATTTTGTGTGTTTATACTCCGCATTATTAATCCCTCTTCAGGGCCAAAGACTTTGACTCATGACAAGATTTAGTTGGTGCTTGGAAATATATGTTTTTACCATTGACTTTGGGATTCGAACCGAAGACTGAGTAGCAAAATTTAACTACTAAACCACGACTCCCTTACAGCACTGGGCTTATTATATGCGGAATATTTTCTGTGTTTATTTCTATCTGAGTTGTCTTCTCTCCATGATAAGATTGGGGAGACAACTTTAAATAGAAAATTTGAATTGAATTGAAGTTCCAATTCACAGACTACGGATCTCAAAGGTGGCATTAATAGCATGCTCTCAAGTTGTGAATATTAGGTATTATACTGCGCACACGTTTGGCAAAGGTCGTGCTTTTATCATGACGGCGCCAGTGCCTGTGTACTTGAGCAGGTCAGAGTCTGCCATGTGAACCCTGCCTCATTACTCTGACTCTGTTATCGGCATGCGTTAGCAGCCTCACTGCGATCGTTTGAGTCTGTGCTGCTCGCTCTGGTTACTGCTAACCGGGATTTAGCTGTTAGTCATATAGTGTATTCCCGCATGTTAATTAGCGCATTGATTTAACCATAATCTCTCAGTGTAACACCAATTGTCTCGTGTATGTATGCCTCTCTATCCAAGACCTTATGAACAGGGTTCTATCGCTGGGCTTTATTTGAATAAGCTAAGATCATCTTCTTTTATGTGGGTGGCAACACTAAACCATCGGATAGTCCCTGTTTTGCCATACAGACAAGGTTACGAAATGATTGGACCTGTTTGCATCCTTTTTTTATATCTGACTGCGACAAAGGTGATGAAACAAAGTGGTTCCCAACCCGGAGTTAAACCAGGGGCACTATCGGTGTATTATCCGCTAAGCCACCGCTTCACCTCGGTGGTATCAATCAGGGGGTGGTGCTTTAACCCCGCTGTTTCCTTCCGCCAGAGTCTGAAGAGAATAAAAAGGAAGAGGAAGAAGGAGACAAGAATAAGTCTGGTCGGCAGCTGCGTAACCGCCGTCAGCGACGTGAGAGACGGTCTACCGGCGTAATTCACTACGACGAGGTGAGTAGACAGCTCTCTTCTCACCAACAGATTCTTGTGTCAACTGCCCTCAGTCAGGGAATTATACAGTCTCACTGCCGGAGTGAACTTTATCTCTGGAAAAAAAATCCCAGGATCGCTTTAGAATAAAATGTGTGGATAACATGATTTAGACTTGGTCTTGTTCACTGGGCAGGTATGGAGATTATTGGAGGTTATTGCCATATAGGATTAGTTGGAATACGACGGGAGGTGTCTGGTTGACTTTCGGTTTTGTGTACGAGTTTGTTGGCACCGGTTGGAAACGGATCATGACAGAAAATAAAGGAGATGTACACACTCATGGAGTAACCATTTTGGCAGGGATCATTTTAAAAATGAGCCATTGGCTTTATCATGATGTCCATGTAAAGAAAAACCACAGCCATTACACTAAAATGGTTTCTCTGCCAAAACAAGCAGAATGGCCTAATAATAGCTCTACTGTAATCAGTGAAAACAGAGTTTGTGACTCTTGCGCTGACTGTCGTGCCTGTTTGTCAAGCTCCCTGCTGTCGCTAACTCATTCACATTTTCTTCCTTTGTTCTGCAGAATCAGTTGGAGAAGAACGAAGAGGAAAAAGACAAAGACACGTCTGAGATGACGACTAATGATACTAACTCTGCTCCAGACACGGCATGGGTAGGTGCTGCATTCAATCGTCGGGTCATGGCGACCGTTCATTACCGACTCAGCCAATTCTGAGCTACAAGTCTAATTTGTTTTGCCTCTTTAGGGCATTGATCTTAATATTTCGAACTAAAGGATGTGCCACGGGCAAACCCTAAAGCGAGCTTCCGTACGCATAAAAATACATTGTAAATACCTAACGTAGAAATCTGCCATATTTCAAATGGATATCCTCTGTAGTGAGGTGTGTTCGCTTTGCTATTCTCCTTGAGAGAGGCAGCACAGATCTATGCTTCAGCTGATTCTCCTCACTGATTCCTACTCGCTCGCCTAACCTGTGGGAAAGCGGATACTTTCTCCTTACGGACAGAGTATGTGCCTCTGCGTATCATCTGGTAGCTAATATAGATATTGTAATTGGCGAATGTGGCAACCATTACTCCGATACCTGTGTACTAGCACAGTAGTGTGGCGAGCAATCGTAATATAACCGGATCGATCTCGAGAAGAATGCGCGATGGTTTATGGACGCACAAAGTGATTGACGATGGGCCTTTAGTTTACTCCTAGTATCATATTGTGCATGATTTCAGCCGTAAAATGCCATGTAAGCTTGTCTAAACTCTAACAGGCCACACTATGTGTAGCCTCATTAACGCCAAGCCATTGGAGCTCCTTAATTGACTTTAGGCCACACCCTCTTTAGCAGTAATGGATGCTGTACGGCTCGCCTGAGATGAGCTTGGCATTTATAATATGGTATGCGAGCTATTTTATCCTTTATCTACATCTAAGTACTGTTGCTGCGATTGTATTGCCGCACGGGTAACATTCTGAAAGTATCAGCAGTAGTCATACCTACCTACACAAGGACAACCGGCTCCATAGACCGAGGAGACAGATCTAGACACACGAGTGACTCTTATACACGTTGAGGCAGGCTTTAATACGCAGAGACAAACGGATAGAGGCAGGGAGTCGGAATACACGCGCATTACCAGACGTCACTGCCAGCCGCTGTCACCGGCATGTCGTCGTATTATAACCGATACTCAATGCCTTCTTACTCTTCCCGTGATAAGTCTCCATACAGCTCTTCATCACCTTACTCCTCATACACGCCGTACACCCCGAGTTACTCAGCTTACTCCATGTCACCCAGTCAGCGTTCTGGCAGCACCTCAAGTCTGTCGAGTATTGGCAGCTCGGCGAGCGGAATCAGTGCGCGAAGTGCAGACACAGACAGAGATGTGAGTCAAGGTCATTAGACATGTCACGACTGGTTAAGGGAAAAGGTTCGCTATCTGAACGCTTCGCCGTTTGAGCAGTTTGCCCTGTGAGCCATATTGCAAACTAGGCTGTGCTTTAATAATATCTATGCATAAAATAACTTAACCCATTGCACCCCTCGTTTTTTCGTGTTTCTGTCAAAGTGACTGAGTCATTCATTATCGGTCAATCAACTCGTCAGTGAACATACACGTTGCCAAATTGAATGGAGATTATAGGCTGCATGCTTAGGATTTGTCACAGATATTGAGGGCAGCCACTCTGGTCAAATGCAATTGATATGATTCACTGCGTAGTGATTGGAACACAGTCAGTAAACCCCAGTCACTGTAAGGCTACTTAGATAGTAATTTAACAAAACATAAGTTGCTATGTTGTATATACTGCTGCTGTTGCCTGCCGCATAGACTCAGTTACTGACGCATTCAGTTACGCAATGATGCTATGATTGTAGCTGCAATAATGTGAATAGGTGCTGGTCAAGAAACAGCTAATGAATTAAACGCGGTACCTAGTAGGAATATTATAATTTTTAACAATTTGCTGCCTTTCGATTCCAGTACACAGGATTCATGATTCACCGGTTTTGTGATCTTCGCCGCTGATGAAGTTCCTTGCGCAATAAATTAACCGATTTTCCTCCCGAACGGCACGTCCATCAGGTTCGGGAATATCTCGTCACTAGCTGTCCTAAGGTCTAATTACTGATATATGAAGCTTAAGCGACACTATGCAGTTGCAGTGAACAGTGCGCAGCAGCCTGTTGTTTTTTCAAAAAGTGAACTGTAGTCCAGCACTAACTGTGGATTACTGGTGTTCCACCTCGCTCGCCCCCACTGTCATATTTCGACGATGCCTAATCGTCTGTTATGACTGGCTGTCTGGAAGCTGAACTTTGTGCCAGCTTACCTCAGATCTACTAACAGAACGGCCAGCCTAAGGCCCATAAACATCACCGATAAACAAAATAGCAAAGATGCCAGCAGCTGTTTAACTCAGGTTTAAGTATCATGCTGTCTCTTCCTTAGGGAACTAGAAGTGAATTGAGCTACCCCCTGATCTTTGGGACTATTGGGTCAAAGTCATTGATGTTTGTGTTTTGTTTTTGCAGAGCTCCCGATATTCAACGAGACGGTACGGTTCCACTAGCGATGTACCCACTCAGATGTCTACAAATGGTGATAGAACCTTTAGGTCGTATCGACGAAACCAAACCGGTATAGATGGTGATACCGATTATAAAAAGGTGAGATCGTACTGATCTGCAAGAATAGTCCATAGCAGATGGGCAAATTGCTAGACCTCATTGTCTACTACACTCAATCAATGCCTGTGTGTATATGGACACGCTTTTTCGAATCGTTTTAACTGGACAGTGCAAAAGCGCAATCTGTCAGTTTTAACTTTTAAGACCTACGGGTGTGTTGGTATCGCTAGGCTACCCAGCAGCCGCGAGAAAGGTATCTCAGTACAATATTTCGCAGGGCACTCAGCCAAGAGCTTAGTCACCAGACAGGAAGCCCGATGCCCCTCATCTAGTGCCCTGTCAGTTTCCTGTAACTGCCTGTATTCCTTTTTTATCGGGCGGACTGGCCTGCCAATGAAACGCAATCATCCTAGTTAGCCAAACAGTCTACAAAATCGCGAACAGACCAGCTGTTATAATGGCGTATGTCAGTGTAGTAAGACTCGTAACAGCCTTCAGTTATGTTTACTGCTTCTTTGGCCTTCATCACAATCGATCTGGCTTCATTGGTCTTGGGTTTCCTACCCGTGATCTGGTAATCCTGACACCTTGTGAGCAGCCAACCTGTCCACCGCCTGCCTCCCCTCGTCTAGCATTGATTGGGCAATGTTTTATTTATGATCTCTCTGGGGGTCTTGTGTGAGTTTGATGGTCCAGTGTTTTCATATCAAAGTAGAAATTGATGCAGCCTTGGTAATATGCAGACTGACTAGTTATCCATTGCGTATTAATCTGCTCAGTTGCAATGGAGAATGCAACAATCAGAGTTTGCTCGGTAGTTCAGACCACAGAGACATATAACATAAAACCCTCACATCCATTGCTGACCAGGATTGAAGTTGAACCAGGGACTTCTGGTCTTGAACTCATCTTGCTTCCACTAGCTCCCCATTGCACCCCTTCCGTTCTCTGTTGGAAGATGTATGAAGAGATGAAAGCGGAGAATGAGAAGCTAAAGAAGCAAGTCGGAAGTTTGGAAACAGAGGTTACAGACCTGCGGAGACAAAGCAGAGGCAGCAGAGCCGGCAGCGCTGGGGATAGCCTCGCCGATAAGCGGGTGAGTACATGAGAGTTATAGCTTCTGAGTTATTGCCCCCTAAATAACGCCTGTTGTATACACATAGTCATTGCTCGAGAGCTGCCTATGACACTCTGGTGGGAGTAGAGGTTACCCTTTCTAATTTTACTGCCATGTGACCTCAGCGTGTGCATGTTGTTGTTGTCAGGATTTTAACGAGAGCGAAGTAAGTTTTTACGGCGTGCCGCCTCCGGTTTCGGGATCGACTCTCTCACTTCCTGTGCACGAACCCGCCCCTTCTCGCCCAAGATAGGCCAAATGGCCTACGTACGGCACCCGTTATACGGCACCCGTTATACGGCACCCGTTATACGGCACCCGTTATACGGCACCCGTTATACGGCACCCGTTATAGCGGCACCCGTTATAGCGGCACCCGTTATACGG
>Ga0224501_10004979_pt1 | contig 10472 bp, 10 predicted proteins | sample SF_Oct11_sed_USG_4_FD_169105 | JGI IMG/M metagenome (GOLD analysis project Ga0224501, IMG submission 169105) | Sediment microbial communities from San Francisco Bay, California, United States - SF_Oct11_sed_USGS_8_1 | ecosystem: Environmental > Aquatic > Marine > Sediment | place: USA...
TCGTCACTCTGCTCAACAAGATCCTCGGCAAGGACATCAAGCCGAAATATGTCGTTAACCCGCTGAAGAACTATGTTAATCTTACTCTGGCGGACACAACGAAGGCAGAAAACGTTCTGGGTTTCAAGACAAAGTTCTCGCTGGAAGAAGGGATAAAGGATTATATGGCTGAGGAGCCTCCATCTTAGGAAAAGTAAGAGAGGCTACTTAGTATGAATCAATTCTTAGAGCAAGAAAGGACTTAGACTCCAGCAAGGACGTATTTGTCTGGGTGGAGCTAGCTAGACCTCACTTCTTAGGGCAAGACTGAACTCTATAGCGAAAGCATGTTTGCACTTCAGTCCTCCAAACTTGTGGTCTGGACCTTCACAAACCCAACCGTCCTCAGTCAGAGACCTATGACATATTCCCGTTTGAGGATGCGCAATACAATGCTAGAGTAAAAGACGACTATTGAAAGATTGGCATAATAGCCTTACCATCACACGATTGTTAACACGCTTCCCTATCCTACGAGAATCTCATCTCCGTTAACTGAGAGAGTAGATGCTTGTCAAATATTTTTCTGCAGCGAAAATGACTCACGTGCCGATAGTTAACACCCAATCAGACGTGCTGAAGACTTAACAGTATCCTAATCAATTCTTGTCTTCTTGGCCTTTCAACTCCTTCATAGATGTGTTAACGATTTCCTACAAATGTTCTGGCAGATTTCTTAGTCTTGCTGCTTATAGTAGAGAACGTGCTCTCAGGAAAAAGAAAAAAAGGGTGGTAGTGTCTCCAGCATTTAGGAGCTACTGGCGGGTCGCCTGACTGGCATCATGAACTGCATAGGGTCGTCGTTAGAAGAGTACGACGGCGGGTATACATCTATGTGCAGACCCACCGCGGGGTTGAATTCCCAGCCGAGCTTTTTCACCAGATTGTAGGGATTATCCTGCCAGAGTTTGCCAAAGTCCGTAGTCATATTTTCTAACTCAAATACAATCCATTCGGACTCTCTAATGTGTATCGAGAACAGGCTAGCACCAAGCCCGGCGTTTCTTACATGGTCTTCGGACGGTTCCTTGACAGCAAGGGTATAGCGGTAACGGTCTTTCGGAGCATCCTTGTCGTGCGACGCAACGCCGTATATCGTCTTATCATCGCCGGCGATGTCTCTGAGCACCTCCCACCTACCATCGCTTCTTACCTCGTCGTACAGTTCACCGCCCGATGGCACGATTTTGGTGAAGCCGGTCAGGTCGAATGCAGGCAATCTCTCGCATCTCGTACTGAAGCCGGTTAGAGCCTTATTGTATTCCTCATGTGACATTTAGTGGGTAACCCTCCACACAACGCAAAAGCAGAACGCGAATAAAAAAGGTTCGGTTGGTAGGATACTGTTGACTTATCAGGGGTGCTAAAATGATTCCTGTCTCCAGGTCATATACCGAATCCCATAACTTTGTTTTTGACCTGGAATGACCTTCTCTACGGTTTGATCACAGTGATCCAGAACTCCATCACCGGATTTCCGTCAGGGCCGTAATTCTCGGGCGGATAAGCATCGAAGTGAAGCCCCACGCTGTAGTCTCCCTCTCTTGTATGAAACTTATATCCCAACTTCGGTATCATCTTGTAGGGGTTGTCTCTCCAGAACCGTTCGTCGTAAACCTTCTCAGTCATCTCAAAGCACATCCAGTCTGAGGCCCCGATCTCCTTCGTAAAGAGGTCGTATTCCTTAGAAAGGCGGGTGAAATCCGTGTGCTCTGTTTCTTCTATACAGACGGTATACCTCTGCCCCCCTTTCTCGCATTCAGGATCCCAAGAACCGAGTCCCAGAATCCACGGCCTGACCGATGAGGCTTTGATGAGTTTGTCCAGCCTCCCATCGGCGCTAACAGCTTTCCAGAGTTCACGTGGCATCGTCGGGCGACCGGGCGGAACGATTATGGTATAGCCCTTGATCCTGAAGGCGTCCCTTTTCCAGCTTTTGACCCTATAGCCGGTGATCTCTTCGCTTTTCTCAAGATATTGCATAAGATACTCCCTTACCCATCATATTTCCTGAGAGGATTCCATACAGTTCCCTGTTCTTGAATTCCGGAACTTGATCAATTCTTCTCATCCTGGTCAATTCGTCCGGTGTTATATTTAAAGATGCTCTATCGGAGATGATTTGGTTCAGCGTAGCAGTTTTGTCAACTGTCCCTAACTAGTTGACAGTGTTTCGCAAGCGGCTCTGTCTCTAAATCGTCGTTTGATTGAGGAAATCTAGAACCAAAAGTAGAAGAAGAAATATCGACCCTATCAAAGTAGCCATTTTCTCAGCAAACCAAACGGATTTAGAGACAAAACCTTCGCAAGCAAAAGGTTTATATGTAGGAAACACGTTTCTAGAAGACCCCAAGTTGGGAAGCAGGCTTTAGCCACGTCGCACAAAGGCAATGAACAACCCGGCCAAAACGGCGAAAAGACCGGCAAGTGACAAAAACATTGCCTACATGGGCCGCGGACGTGCATAAGGCTTAGACCCAACTTGGAACCATAGCTTTTGAGTCTAAGCGCTTCAGGAAACCTTGCCAGACACTTTGCTGATTGAGCATCAGTAGCGGCACTAGCTTCAAATCCAAACCCTATAAATAGGCAAGTGTGACTCTAGAGAAGCAATGAGCCAAGATAGCAGAAGAGAAACGAAAGACCTCTTCCCCGTTTTCCTAATGGGCGGATTGTTCGTCCTCATCCACAGCCTTGCCTTGCTGATGGTAGGCCCATTCGAAGCCGCTGACATGGCAGCATTCGAGAACCCAAATGACCCAATGAACATAGTGCAATTCTTCTTGACACTATTGCTATTCACAGGCGCAGTGCTGTTGATCGCGAAATTCTGGAAGAAACAACTGATACAAGGCATCATTCTAGCAGCCATAGGATTCTCCGCATTCTCAATGCTCTACTCTCTATTGGCTTTTGCAGTTCCCGTGGAGTGGTCACTGCTCCTCAGCATAGCAGCGACGGCTGTACTAGTCATAATGCTCGTCAAATACCCCGAATGGTACGTAATAGACATATGCGGCATTACAATAGCAGTATACGCTATCGCCATACTCGGCATCTCACTCAGCATCTTCCTGGTCATTGCCTTGCTCATAGGACTGGCGATATACGATGCTATAGCAGTGTACAAAACCAAACATATGATCGATCTCGCAGACACCTTCCTGGATCTTAAGCTACCTGTGGTAGTGATCATACCGAAGACTAGGAACTACTCTCTAATCAAAGAAACTAAGAGTCTGAAGGAAAAACTAGAAAGCGAAGAAGAGCGGGATGCATTCTTCATGGGATTGGGAGACTTTGTGATGCCGGGAATCCTGGTCGCATCTACTTTCCATAACATTGCCAGTAACGGTCTCCTCATAGCGTTATCCGTGATCATCGGTACGCTTCTCGGGTTTACGGCACTTATCAAGGCTGTGAGCACAGGAAAACCTCAAGCAGGACTGCCGTACCTATGCAGCGGAGCTATAGCAGGATACCTAGTGTCAAGCTACATACTTCTCGGAGAACTGGCGGGCCTCGCCTTTTTCTAAAAGAGTATACCATAGATTCGGCGAAGTCGACTTTTGGCCCTGTACTAGTTCAAGATCCCGGCTCCACCCTTTGCACGTCAAGATGTATCGTAGAAACGCAAAATTAGCAGAGAAGGTTAAGAGCCCGAAAGGCAAGATGCCAGTCTTCCTTAGCTTGAGCTAGACAGATAGTCCATAATGCCTAAAAACAAACAACAAGACAGTAAGAGGCGGAAGAGTACATACGTCTTCTCAAAACAGTAAGGGTACCCAAAGAGATCAAGGGCGTCAGGGTTGGCCAAGTTTGGGCTGAGGTTGCCTCGTCTGAGGCATATGGATAAGATCCTCCCGTTCGTTTTGGTTACTGTTTGCACGGTTTCAGCTGTTTTCCTCGAAGATTTGGCCGTTCTCTTGCTATTTGTTGTTGCGGTTGGCATCTGTGCGTGGCGGCGGTTTGATCCCGGGATGATTGTTGGTGCTGCCGTTCTCATTGTTGTAGGCTACGCCGTGTTGTCTGTGAGCGGATTTGGAAACTATGTGAACAAGGTGTTGGCTTGGGCGTATTGCTTCACAGTTGTAGGTGTGATAGGACTCCTTACATCAGATAGTAGCTCCTCAACCTGACCCCCTTTTCAGCCGTTTCCGGGATAACAGAGTAGATCAGCTCCTATAGCTGATTCATACTCGCGCAGTCTTGGTTCTTGGCGCGCCAGCGAGAATAGTCGACTATGCGCGCGCAAGGCAATCTAGGAACTAGAGGTTCTCGATCGGTACCGGTTCAGCTGGATCAGCCGCCTTGAAGCCGAAGATCTTTGAGTAGAAATAGAGCTCAGCGTCAAGTGCTCGCTTGATGTTCCTGGCCTTGCGAAAGCCGTGCTGCTCATCATCGAACACGACATATGCTACGGGCAATCCCTTCTCACGCAGCCCTTTGACCATCAGCTCAGCTTGGTTGGGAGGAACAACCTTATCCTCGAGTCCTTGGAAGAGGATCATGGGACATGAGATTCTGTCGACGAAATAGATTGGCGAACGTTCCGTGTAGAGGTCACTCCGCTCAGGATACGGACCTATCAACCGATCAAGATAGCGCGACTCAAACTTGTGAGTCTCCTTTGCCAATGCTGCAAGATCACTGACCCCATAGTAGCTTGCGCCTACTCTGAAGACATTACGGAACGTGAGCGCGCAAAGTGTTGTATATCCACCGGCACTGCCTCCGCGGATAGCAAGTCGATCGCCATCAACCTCGCCGATCTTGACCAGATGGCAAGCACCGTTCACACAGTCGTCAACGTCAACAATGCCCCACTGACCGTTGAGCCGCTGTCTATATTTGCGGCCATATCCTGTGCTGCCCCCATAATTCACATCGAGCACAGCAAAGCCCCGACTGGTCCAGTGTTGAAGCATCAAAGAGAGCGTGCTGGAAGCGGCAGAGGTCGGTCCGCCGTGGCTAATGACAAGCAAAGGAGGGCGCTCTCCAGTTGGACCAGTGTAGTCACGATTGTGTGGCGAATAGAAGAAGGCATGCGCCGTAAGCTCATTCTCGGTTGGAAACTCGAGCGCTCTCGGAATCGACAGGTATCCCTCGTCAATCGTCATATTGCTGGAACGCCGCAGGACCTCGATCTGGTGTGTAGCAAGGTTGAGCGTAACGATCGATGCTGGCTCAGTCGGCGATCCGCCAGCGAACACTGCAAGACTCGGTGATGCCCGTAGACTCCGAATGTCCGTGTAGGCCGTCTCGATGGGTTCGAGCTCGCCTGTCGCCGTGTCGAGGCGTCCAAGATGCCAGATGCCTTGTTGGGTGTATGTGCATACGATTTGGTCTGCAGACTCCAATGCATACGTTGACATTCCGAAGATCCATTGAGGTCTCCCAAACTCCGCCTTCATCTCAGATATAGGTTCGACTTCTCCATCACGCAGACGATATAGGTTCGACTTCTCCATCACGCAGACGATAGAGGTTCCACCAGCCAGTGCGGTCAGAGATGAAGTAAAGAACGCCGTCTGGTGACCACTCTGGTTGAAGGATGGACTCATCAATACCGCCTGCAACTCTTTCAGGGCGACCTAGTGAGCCGTCAACCTTTAGCTCACCAACCCACAGCTCGGTCCCGTCCCACGGCACGTTCGGATGGTTCCATGAAAGCCAAGCCAAACGCAAACCGTCAGAGCTGAGGCGAGGAGACGAGTAGAAATCGTCTCCAGAAACTAGGATCTCGCCGCCATTGCCGCCCTTTAGTTCGAGGCTTACCAAGGTGTTTACAGCCTCTCTAGGAGCAACAGTATGATCTTCACGCACGCTGATGATGCGATTTCGCCGGCGGTCAATCACACCGTCAGCATATCGAACGTCAGCCTGAGGGGTAATCGGGTATGGCTCAGCCCCGGCCCTTTGACAATAGATTCGCTGGTCAACGAAGTTCGAAAAGTAGATCGTTCCATTAGCGACGACGAACGCTCCTCCGCCGTACTCGTGAACTCGCGTGCGAACGTTGAAGGGAGAAGGCGTCATATCGACTGTTCGCCCGTCCGGTGTCCAACGTACGATGACGTTTCGTCCACCTTCAGCCGGGCGCATCTCGATCCAGTATATATCCTCGCCGTCGAGTGCGACCTGCCCAAGCTGTACAGTTTCGGAGACGATAAGCTCAGAGGTGATTGGAGACCTCCAAGAGCCATACGGTGCTACTTTCTCAGCCATTTTCCTCTTAACACTTCTATCGTGCTAAACTGGTCTTGAACAAACTTGATGAGCGCTCAAGACAGTAAGGAGATGGGTTCATCAGATATACAGTCAACCGCTTATTTCCTCAACGACAAATGACACTTTGACGTTTGCACGGTATTCGACGATCTTTCCTCCTTCGACCCTTCCTGTCCAACCTAGAACATCGACTCCACGGATGTTCCTGACAGTCCTAGAAGCTCTTCTGACTGCATTCTCAACAGCATCCTGCCAACTCTTGTCTGAAGTGCCAACCAGCTCGATTATCTTAACAACAGACACGACATCACCCAAGTAATAATATCACCACCGCGCTAATTACATTTCTGTAAGCTCGACAGGTAACAATCTTACACTATGACTACTAGCGGCCAGGACGCGCTGATCATCATCATATCTAGCTGGCAAAAGCTAGTCGATGATGGAGCCAATCATTCACTCCAGCTCTCATTTGAGAATTCCATGGCTTCGATAACCTTCTGCTCAAAGTCGCTGTTCTCACATTCGAACGTATACATCACAAAGCCGTCATAGGCAAAGAAGTGCATTCTTCCCCGATGATAGATTATCTTCGGCTCAGCTATCTCAACAAGTTCAAGGAATTCCTTTCTTTTGAATTTGACACGATACGAGCTTGTATGCTGTGCCGCTATTGCCGCTGCAGCCCCTCCTGCCGCACCGCCTACCCATGCCACTATCCTATCGACCTCAATTACAGTATGGGCGAGCCCCATTAATATCTTGAGCTAGCTAGACGATTGTGACAAGGTTCGTGTTCGGGCAAAATTATATTTATAAATGAAGTCGCCATTCTTTAGGGATAAGTCATGGTAAAGATGAGGTTTGCTGTCACTCTTCCAGGCGGTCCCTACAACGCTGAGAACCTAGTCCTCATGAAGCAACTGGGTTGCACCGATGTCATCGGTCACGGCCCTCGTTCTCTCCCTGGATCCGAAGTCTGGGAACACGGAGACTTGGCGCAGTTGAAGAGGCAGGTTGAGAACTTTGGGCTTAGGTTGGAGGTTTTCGAGGATGGACCGAGGATTGAAAAGATAATCTACAACTTGCCCGGACGTGAAGAACAATTGGAGAACTTCTGCAAGTCACTGGAGAACTTGGGCGCCGCGGGCATAAAGGTGATAAAGCCACAGCATATGCCCCCTGTACCCAATAGTATATGGAGGACAAATCCAGACAAGCCGACGAGGGGAGGAGCAACATCAAGTGCCTTCGACTACGATCTCGTCAAAGATGTGCCGCCTACGGTGAAGTATGGCGTGTACAAAGAGAAGCAGATATGGGAAAACCTTGCCTACCTCCTCAAGGGGGTTGTTCCCACGGCGGAAGATGCAGGCGTTGTAGTAACGTTTCACCCAGATGATCCTCCAATATCGCCGATACAGGGCTTCGCCCGAATCTTAAGAAGCGTAGAAGCATTCGACAAAATGCTTGAGATAGTGCCCAGCGAGAACGTCGGACTCAACTTCTGCCAAGGATGCTTCGCTGAGATGGGTGTGGACGTACCCGCTGCAATTCGCCACTTCGGCAAGAAAAAGAAGATCTTCTTCGCCCACTTCAGGAACGTCATAGGGTCTGTACATGAGCCAGGAGGATTCCAAGAGATATTCCACGACGCCCCTTCGGGACATGCCGACATGTTTGAAGCGATGAAAGCATACTACGAAGTCGGCTTCGAAGGACCGATGAGGCCTGACCACGCGCCCAAAATGCAAGGCGACGAGCGCTTCGCAGGCATGGTAGGATACCACGTATTAGGCAAGGTACTGGGCCTAGGCTACATGAAGGGACTCGCAGAAAGCATCGAGAAGACCTCTTTCTAGACTCCTTTATTCCCTTACAGGTTGACATAAGCATGGAGTGAGACCGTATAGAGATCATATGATCGTGGACTAAGCGATCTCTATTGATGAACAGCTAGCTGGCAGAGCAGAAGACTTAACTGGTATCAAGGGTGATGCTGCCGTTAGATGTCTCTGCCTCTATCGTGATCTGTTTTGCCCGACTCGGGAATCCTGTTGTTCTTGCTTCTTTGCTGGTTCTCTCGTTCTTGGTGTACTCCAGGTCTGACAGGTTTATGTCGATGTCGCCGTTGCTAGTAGAGAGACCCAAGTCATAACCTACCTGATCTGAAGGAGAGACGGCGAGGTGTATGTTTCCATTGCTTGTATCCAGACCATAGTTCCCACTTATCGTGCCGGGAATGGTCAACTCTATCTCCCCATTACTGCTCGTCAGGGAGGCGCTTTCAGCTTCGATCTCACCATCGATCCGTCCGTTGCTTGTGATGGCGGATATGCTCTTTGAGTATACTCTATCCAAGTCTAGTTGACCGTTGCTCGTCTGCAACTTAATCGTGTCTCCTGTTACGTCGGAAAGGTAGATTCCGCCGTTGGAAGACTGCAGGTCAAGGTCTATGTTGGCTTCGGCTGGAAGGTTTGCAGCGACCTCAATTGACAGTCTCCTCCACGTTTCTGTGGGAATATTGTATTCGAGGACAAGTCTCAGCCGGTTCTGAACCCTCTCCTCCGCCAAGTCTATGTCCAATCCGTCGATTATGCCCTGGGCCTCAATATCGGTGAGACCTCTAGCTCTAATCGTCAACTCCACCGTGTATTCCGACCTATCCCAAGTCGATACACGTACTGCGCCGTTCCTATTCGCCACAACGAATGAAACTGCATTCTCAGCCACGGCGCCGTCGAAGGTTCTTATCTCCTCGGCCCTGTACCGCTCCTCAAATCCCATACCTGAAGTCGCCAATATGGATAGAACAAGCCCTATTAAAAGCCCCCCAACCAACCCTCCAATGGATAGACGAGGGCGTATCCACGAGATCAAGGCCGAAACTATCACCCCAGCTCCCGCTATAATGACTAGCCACGCGAACACATTATAAGATATAATGAAGGTCTGGGAAAGGAGCCATCCTAGACCCAAGCCTACGAGGAAGCCGCCAAGACCTAGCTGTGCTGAGTTTCTCATTTTTCCCGCCTCATTACTCTTCTCATCTTAGGATTTCCTGGGAGCTTAAATGGTATAGCTTGTAACGTTTGTTCGTTCAATAGAAGAAGCCCTGAGCGTATACGCTCACAAACATGAAAGGGCTAGCTGGCTGAAGGCAACATCATAATCCTTAAGAAGTATCAGTGAGCTTTTCCAAACGCGCTATCTCAGCAACGTCTGAAGGCGACTGCACACATCGCAAAGGTTATCCAAGTTGGTTCTGATCTCCTTTACAGAAGGGTTAAGTAGGCCTAGGATCTTCCTAGACTTTGTTTCGTGGCTTCTCATTCTCTCATATGCTTCTGCTGTTTTCCGATTAATTCCCCCTTCTTTGAGTTTTGCCATTAACGGGGATAGCACTGTTCGATCTAGCCAAAGTAGGTAAGAGCACAGAGACTCACGTGAAAGGACACCAAGTTTCCTTTTTCTGAATGCGACGTCAATGAAACGTATGTGATCTTTGATTGCGATCTTGTATTCATCTACCTTATAGGGAAAGAAGAAAGCTCTGAAGCTATCAATTCCTAAACTCTCGAGGCTGTAGCCTTGCTCAGCAATCTGCTCTTCAACATACGATATTAGTTCTATGCTCGATCTCAAAGCTTCCTTAAGCGCACTACGAAGCTGCTCACTTCTATGCCTTTCTATTCTGTCTATTCCCCACACAGAGGCGAATAGGTCAGAAAATCCGGAAAAGCTGACCTTTGTCTCCGCCTCACGTATCTGGCTTTCCAACTCTTTGTGTTCGAGCGGAATATTAGCATATTCCAGCAAAGCAAGTGCACATCTGAAGGATGCCTCTCGTATGTGGCAATGAGCTTCATCGAGTTCAGAAGATCGACACAGACCCATCGCTTCAACCAATTCTTTTCTCGCTTGTTCAATATATGTTTCCACATATTTCCTGACTATCGTCGGATCATACCGATGGGCTGTAATGAAGGACAGAAGTTGTCCGCAAAATCCATCGCGATCAAACAAGCAGCGACTGGTGTAGAACCAGCCCACTTCCCATTGAACTTCCTTGTCATACCAACTCGCAGGGAAGCCATCCATGATCTTTTGAACGTTTTCTTTGAAGTTCCTCCACCGGGTTATAGGAATGCCTTCACGTAGACGGGGCAGACAAGGTTCAGGGTCAAACTGCTTCTCTAGGA
>Ga0224501_10004980_pt1 | contig 10472 bp, 7 predicted proteins | sample SF_Oct11_sed_USG_4_FD_169105 | JGI IMG/M metagenome (GOLD analysis project Ga0224501, IMG submission 169105) | Sediment microbial communities from San Francisco Bay, California, United States - SF_Oct11_sed_USGS_8_1 | ecosystem: Environmental > Aquatic > Marine > Sediment | place: USA...
TCAGATGCAGTCAATATTTGAAGTGAACTGGAAAGAAGTCAGCGGTGAATCACTGGAGAAAAGTGAATATTTTCCTGACTTTCTATCCCCCGGAAATCTGAAAGGACAGATTGTTCACAGTGTTCCTGAATCAGGAAAAGGCGTCATCCATCAGATGTTTCTTTTTGCAATTAAATCTGCTCAGAATTATCTTTATATTGAAAATGCATATTTTGTTCCGGATGCCTATACATTAAAATCACTTAAAGAAACTGCAAGGAGAGGAGTCGATGTTCGAATCCTTGTCCCTTCGCCGGGAAAAACAGACGTGTCTGCGACAGCTTATGCAGCAAGAAATTTTTATAAAGAGCTGATACGGTCTGGAATTAAAATTTACGAATATGAAAAACAGATCCTTCATTCTAAATTTATGGTTATCGATGATAGGTGGGTCAGCCTTGGATCGGCAAATATGGATATCCGCAGCATGATGAAAAGCCAGGAAGCCAATCTCAATGTACTGGACAGACAGTTTGCATTAAACTTAAAAAAAATCTTTCAGAAAGATATAAAAGATTCACGCCGTATTACCCTTGAGGAATATAAAAAACGTTCTATCCTTTCCCGGATCAATCAGCTTTTTGTCAACCTGGTTGAAAGTCAGCTTTAATTCGATCTGCTTGACAGGACGCCAGAGTTCTGTTATGTTCTGTTGTAACCTCCTGTTTTAATCCTTTGTGTTTCTATTTTGATCAAGAAAATTTCTTAAAGCACCCGGCCGGTCGGTTTGAATTATCTTTGGCTTGAGGGTCATGATCATTTCAAACTCTGTGTCAAAAAGAGGGGTGAATACAGATAAAATTTTATATTTTTGCATCAGTTTTCCTGCTGATGGATGAAGCAGTAAATAATTCCCGATGCTGATCAACGGGGATCTGTAATTATGATCATTTTCAAACTGAACTAATTTTTCTTCTGTATTGATTTCATACATATAATGAATCTCACTGCATTGCTTTGAAATTTCCTGAATGAGTTCTCGATTCAGACTTGAAAGGATTACATGATTCTGCATTTTATGTTTCTTGATAAGCGAACATATTGAATCTGCAAAAGATTTTAAGTTTTCTATCTTTTCAGATTTTAATTCCAGAATAAAAAATATTTTACCGCTATAAATATTTAAAGCAGAATCAAGAGTTTCGATATCAGGGTGTTCTTGAAGAATCTCATTTAATTTAATAGAGTTTACATTTATTGCTTCTGATTGTATGGATAAAACTGGATCATGCAGAAGTACCGGTACGGAGTCTTCGGTAAAACGAATATCAATTTCTACTCCGTCAGAACCCCTTTCAAGAGCTCTTTGAATGGATTCGGTAGAATTGGGTTTTGTCCAGAAGTGATCTCCCTGGTGTGCGAAGACATAAGTTTCACCATTATCTGAAAGGATATCGTTGATTATGATTTTATTGGAAGCAGGCTGTTCCGGTATAAAAATTTCATGGCGAATCATATATAGATAAAAGCCAAATAAAGCTGTCGAGACAAACAGAACAAAATAAAGTGCTATGCGAATTATTTTTTTTATAGGTTTCATATAGTCCCCGGCATTGTATATGGTATATTGAAATTTATTGAGAAAAGTTTTTGTTTATTGCTTTCAGGGTATTCCCCGGAAATATTCTGAATTCTGATAAAACTTATTATCATAGAAAATAAAATTTTATTTGCATGAACTAAATGAAATTTGTAATTTCTTTTACAATAAAATCAACCTCGGTTGCAAAAATTATGTGATTTCTTTTATAAAGAGGAAATTCAGGAACTCGTATTTCAGAAATTTTTTTATAAGAAATAAGAGGGTCTTTTGTGCCATGAAACTGGATGACGTTATCGGGAAGAACAGGATAATAGTCTTGGTTGCGATTCCAGCGGTAAATCATTGCAGGTGCAGTAAAAAAAACAGCCGGGTCTGTTTTCAAGAACATACGTGAAAATTTTCTGGCCCATGGCCTTCTGAATCGTAAAATAGGATAAAGAACTGCAATGAAAATTTGAACAGGGCGGTGCAGAAAACCTGGGAAAAATCGCGCAAGTGGCATCCCGATTGAAAAAAAATTTTGAATGTCATTGCCTGAATAAGCCGTACAGATCAGAACACTTTTTGAATCTTTGATCAGTTTTTGTTTGAATGCTTCCTGGTAGAGCATGCCGCCGAAGGAACAGGCAACAACCAGATCAAATTTCTTATTTTTAATTTCAGGACTGCTAAACGCACGCACAGCATAATCAGGGAGGGATTCTCGTTTCGATACTGGTTTTGGAAATTCAAGATAGGTCGGTTTGACTTTAATGGAAAGTTTTTCCATCTTTTCAATCATATCGTCGAACATTTCACCGTTTGCCCCGATCCCGGGACAGAAAAGGATTTTTGTTTCAGCCATGGACTTCCTGGAGCGACTGAACGTCAAAACTGGAGGATTTCATTTTCAGCATACCGTTTACAAGGGCTCTGGTTCCCGGTACTGTTGTGATGCATAAAATTTTTCTTCGGATTGCTTCCTGGCGGATGATAAAACCATCATCACGAGCAATGTCGGTCAGAGGAATATTGATAATGATATTGATGTTGTTTTCTTTAATGACATCGAGAGGATTTGGATGTTTGTCTTCGCTCATTTTATGAAGTTCGATGATTTCAATATTATGCTTTTTTAAGTATTCGCAGGTGCCTTTGGTGCCGTACAGCTTGAATCCCATGTCCCGAAGCTTTATTGCATCTCCTGTAAGCTGTGGTTTTGCCGATTCTGCAATACTGAAAAATACGCCGCCTGATTCGGGGATTTTTTCTCCGGAACCAAGAATGGCTTTAATGTAAGACTCTTCAAAGCTTTTAGCGAAACCCATCACTTCGCCTGTTGATTTCATTTCAGGACCAAGAATAATATCTGCGCCGGGAAATTTTGAGAAGGGCAGAACTGCTTCCTTGACAGCCGTAAAATCTCTGGATCTGTTCTGGAGAGATTTTTGATCTTTAATTTTTTCTCCGCACATAAGACGGGTTGCAATTTTTGCAACCTGTACGCCTGTTGCCTTGCTGACAAAAGGAACGGTACGGCTTGCTCTGGGATTAACTTCAATTACATAAAGGATTTCATTCTGAACGGCAAATTGAATATTTAAAAGTCCTATTACGCCGAGTTCGAGTGCGATTTTAGCTGTAGCATCTTTGATTTCATCTATAATTAGAGAGCTAAGAGAAACAGGAGGAATAACACATGACGAATCTCCAGAGTGGATGCCAGCTTCTTCAACGTGCTGCATGATTCCAGCCACGAAAACTTCTTCGCCGTCACACATGGCGTCAACATCAATTTCAATTGCGTTTTCAAGAAATTTATCTACCAGGATGGGATGCTCTGGGTTTATATTTTCCGCTTCTTTGAAAAATTTTGTCAGTCCGTCTTCATTATGGACGATTGCCATTGCCCTTCCGCCCAGAACATAGCTGGGGCGAACAAGACAGGGATAACCAATGGAATTTACTATTTTTTTTGCTTCATCAAAACTCCGCGCAATTCCGTTATCAGGCTGCTGGAGTCCCAGATCTTTCAGCATTTCGCTGAAGCGGTCTCTGTCTTCTGCGCGGTCTATTGCATCAGGCTGTGTGCCGATGATCTTATAACCTGCATTTTCAATCGCTCTTGCAAGTTTTAACGGAGTCTGTCCGCCGTACTGTACAATGATTCCGTCTGGTTTTTCATTTCTGCAGATATGAATAACATCTTCTGCCGTCAGAGGCTCAAAGTAAAGCTTGTCTGATGTATCGTAATCGGTGGATACCGTTTCAGGATTAGAATTTACCATAATGGATGTGATTTTCATGTCCTGAAGGGCAAACGATGCATGGCAGCAGCAGTAATCAAATTCAATGCCCTGTCCGATCCTGTTAGGCCCGCCTCCGAGAATCATTACTTTTTTTCTGGAATGAATTTCAGATTCGTCTTCTTCTTCATAAGATGAGTAAAGGTAGGGCGTATGAGCTTCGAATTCTCCGGCACAGGTATCTACCTTTTTGTAAACAGGATAAATATTGTTCTGTTTTCTTAAAGCTGAAATTTGTTTTTCTTCTTTTACGAGTAATGAAATGATATCTTTTCGTCTTGCATGAACGGGGATTTTACTGTTTTTGATGATTTCGCTGATTTTAGATTTATGGATTAGAAAAGTAAGCTGCCGGTCTGAAAATCCAAGTTCTTTCATTTCAGAAACTGATTGATTTTGCTGTTCCGATGAAAGCGTTGAAAATTCCATCGCTGCTTCAACAATCTGTTTCAGCTGCGTTAAAAACCAGGGATCAATTCCTGTAATCTCGTAAATTTTACTTACGGTAAAGCCGAGTTCTTTTTCAAGCTGTAACGCAATGTTTACAAAAAAGATTCTTTCAGGATGAGGCTTTTTAATAAGTTCAGTAATGTAAGACTTCTTTTCGTCAGAGCTTTTATCCGTGAGCTCCTGCATTAAAAAAAGTTCATTTAAATTGCCGTCAAAACCAAAGCCGTAACGTTCTGTTTCCAGTGAGCGGCAGGCTTTCTGAAAAGACTGTTTGAAAGTCCTTGCAATACTCATTGTTTCTCCGACAGATTTCATCTGGCTTCCCAGAGTATTGTTTGAGCCGGGAAATTTTTCAAAAGTAAAACGAGGTATTTTTGTCACCACATAGTCAATCGTAGGTTCAAAAGATGCTGGTGTAACCTGGGTTATGTCATTTTTAATTTCGTCAAGCGAATAGCCAACAGCAAGAAGAGCTGCAATTTTGGCAATTGGAAATCCTGTGGCCTTGCTCGCAAGCGCAGAAGAACGCGAAACTCTTGGATTCATTTCAATAACAACAAGTTCACCGTTGGCAGGATTGACTCCGAATTGGATATTGGAACCGCCGGTTTCAACGCCGATTGCACGGATGATTTTTAAAGATGCATCGCGCATTTCCTGATACTGTACATCGGTCAGAGTTTGCTGCGGTGCAATTGTTATGGAATCGCCTGTATGAACGCCCATGGGATCAAGATTTTCAATGCTGCAGACGATTACCACATTATCTGCATGATCACGCATGACTTCAAGTTCAAATTCTTTCCATCCAAGAATACTCTGTTCAACAAGAATTTCATTGGTTGGAGATGCAGAAAGTCCAGATTGTGTAAGATTGTCAAAATCTTCGTCAGTAAATGCGATTCCGCCGCCGGTACCGCCGAGAGTAAAAGAAGGACGAATAATCAATGGTAATCCAATTTTATTTTTAAATGCGAGGGCCGTATCGTAATCATTGCAGAGAACGGACTCAGGCGTTTTCAAGCCGATCTCATCCATGATTTTTTTAAACTGCTGTCTGGATTCAGCACGATGGATTGCTTCAATATTTGCTCCGAGCAGTTTTACATTGTATTTTTCAAGAATTCCTTTTTCATGGAGCTGAATTGTCAGATTCAGGGCAGTTTGACCGCCCACAGTTGGAAGAATGGCATCAGGCCTTTCTTTTTCTATTATTTTTTCAAGAATTTCAGGAGTTAGCGGTTCTACATAGGTGGCATCGGCCAAGGTTGGGTCCGTCATAATTGTTGCGGGATTTGAATTCACAAGAATAATGCGAAAGCCTTCTTTTTTAAGCGCTTTACATGCCTGGGTTCCGCTGTAGTCAAATTCTGAGGCCTGGCCGATTATGATAGGTCCGCTGCCCGGTATGAGAATGCTTTTGATATCCTGTCGTCGTGGCATAAAGGAGTGAAAACCACAAACAGGTTTTTTTTTCCTATCAATTCTGCCAACTGATATTTAATAAATTATCTGGAATTATATTTCTGACAGGGGCGTGAGGAAAGGTCAGTTGAGCATATAAATTCAATAGGATTGATTCTATTTTGATAACCTTTCCATACTTCATAGTGAAGGTGAGGACCTGTCACTCTTCCTGTTCTTCCGAGGTATCCCACCAGGGTTCCTTTGTTTACCTTCATTCCCGGTTTTACTGCAGAACTTTTCAAATGAGCATAGAGACTATAAAATCCAAAACCATGGCGTACAATTACAGCGTTTCCATATCCTGCATCTCTGTGCATGACACGTTCCACTTCTCCATGACCGGTAGCATATACCTTTGTTCCTGCCGGGCCAGAAATATCAAATCCGTTATGAAACTCTACTCCGGATCGATTGATGGGATCAGGACGATATCCAAAACCGGAGGTGTCATGAAGTCCGGCATTCATATGGAGAGGTCTTCCCGTCGGCATTTCAGAATAAACTCCAATTCCGCCGCTTCCAAGTTTTTCTTTCATGCTATTCATCATGTTGGTCGAATTGTTCATTTGTATATGAAGAGTTTTCAGAGTATAGACTGTAGGAATATAGTTAAACCCGGGTCTTAAATTTTCATTGCTGAGAATTTCAGCAAATAACTGCGCATCAGCAATATTTTCAGCTTTGGAAACAGGAAAATACAATTCATCATGGTCTTCAGCAATTCCAATTTGCTCAGCTATTTGAAGCATATTTCCAATTAATTCATCATTGAAATCTATCATTTCTTTAGATGAACTGTGGAGTTGCAGAGCAGCTCCAAAGTTTACGCCATGAAGGGCTTTTAATTTTTCAATTTCCTGTTTTTTAATGTTTTGCAGATAGATGCCATAGGAACTTAATACAATTGCCATTAAAATGATGGATGCGAAAAAAAGTATGGAAAGCCAGTTCATGTGAAAACTGAAAACACGGTCATGTCCATGGGGAATGATCATAATGGTGAGGCTTTCACGCCCTTTTTTCTTGAAAGAATGCGCAAAATGCGATGTTTTATTTGAGAGAATCCTTCCTACCATTCAACTCAGTTATCAGTGTACCCGTCTTATGTCAATTCTTTATTTTATACACTCAGTGATGGAATTCTTATTTACGAATAAGTGATTTCTGAAATTTTTGCTGTAATGAATAATATACAGAATGAAAGCCATGAAGAACCGGATTTATATGAAACCCGGCTCGCTAAACTAAAAGATTTATTAAATTCAGGAATTAATCCCTATGTAAACAGTTTTCATAGAAAACATTTAAGTGCGGAACTTCTTGCAATTAAAGAAGATCAATTTTCTGAAGAATTTATTATTGCCGGACGAATTCGGTCAAAAAGAATCATGGGGAAGGCAGGATTCATGGACCTTGAAGATGAAACCGGAAGGATTCAGATTTACGGCGCTTCAAAAGAGTTATCAGGCGAAAACTATGAAATATTTAAACACCTCGATCTGGGTGATATCATAGGTGTCAGGGGAACTCTTTTTAATACCAAAACAGGTCAGAGAACAGTCCGGCTGAATGAATTTCTTCTACTGGCAAAATGCATCCGTCCTCTTCCTGTTGTAAAAGAAGCTGAAGGAAAAGTTTTTGATGCCTTCAGCGATAAAGAACAGCGTTACAGAATGCGTTATGTGGACATGATTGTTAATTCCGATGTAAGGGAAAATTTTATCATTCGATCAAAAATTATTTCTGAAATCCGCGCTTTTTTAACGGAACGGGGCTTCCTGGAAGTTGAAACTCCCATGATGCATACCATTCCCGGCGGCGCTGCTGCAAAACCGTTTCAAACCCATCATAATGCAATGGATATGGAGCTTTATCTTCGAATTGCACCCGAACTTTATCTAAAGCGCCTTCTGGTTGGGGGAATGCCGAAAGTCTTTGAACTAAACCGAAACTTCAGAAATGAAGGAATCAGCTACAAACACAATCCGGAATTTACGATGCTTGAGCTTTATGAAGCATACGGCGATATGAAATCAATGATGGAAATCTGCGAGACCATGATGCATCATCTTGTAATGAAGATTCATAAAACAGATGAGATCCCATACGAAGATAAATCCATCAAACTGGCAGCTCCCTGGGCACGACTTACGTATTTTGGCGCAATTGAAAAATTTACGGGAGTAAAATTTGATCCGTCCATGGATCTAAATACCGCAAAAGATCATGCAAAAAAAATCAAGGTGGATAAAGAAGTCCTGAATAAATGCATGACCTTCTGGGATGTCGTAGAAACCGTTTTTGATGAAAAAGTAGAATCTGAACTGGTTCAGCCGACGTTCATTACCGAATACCCAAGGTCCATTTCGCCTCTGGCAAAATCAATGCCTGAGAATCCTGATTTTACTGAAAGATTTGAAGTCTTTGTCGCAGGACGAGAGGTCGCCAATGCTTTCAGTGAACTGAACGACCCTTTTGATCAGAAAAAAAGATTTGAAGAGCAGGTTCGTCTTCGTGAAACAGGCGAAGGAGAGGGCGGATACATGGACCTGGATTATATCCGTGCTCTTGAATACGGAATGCCTCCTGCAGGCGGAATGGGAATAGGAATTGACAGGATTGCCATGCTTTTAACAAATTCGCATACAATCAAGGATACAATTCTTTTCCCTCTGATGCGTCCAGAAGAATTATGAGAATTTCCTTGTTTTTTCATAATACAGTATTCTGATTCTGTTTGTAACGCTGCAGAATATTCGGGTGACGATATAGAATCATTAATGGATAGTCCGGCTGATTGATAATACTCATGATCATTCGGCAGTACATTTCAAAATAAATTTCTTTCTCTTGTTCAGATGCATTCTGGATTTGTAACCTGATTTTTAATGCTAATTCCAGCTGTGTCGCCGGTCTGTAAAATATTTGCATATGTTAAACGGATGCAGGAAATCGAATCTGAATCTGCATACCGTTTTGATTTTTGAACTCATACGTTCCGTCAAGCTGTTCGAGCATGGCTTTAACCAGGAATAATCCTATTCCTGAATCAGAACGATTTTCAACAGTATTGAAATCAAATCCACAGCCGTTGTCCGAAAATTCTGCTTCAACAAATCCGTTTTGTATTTTAAAGCAAACATCAATTGATTTTTTATGATCCGCTTCCTTTCTTCCGAACGCATGGAGGAATGAGTTGTTGATCAATTCATAAGCAATGATTCCTGCAGGAATGGCCTGATCAATTCCAGGAAAAAATTCATTGCACCGGATTGTAAAGTCAATTTCCTCGGAAGTAAGATTCTGGTTTGCTGAAATTTGAGCGAATAGTTTTACAAGATATTCCTGAAAATTGATATGAGAGAGATTGGATGAATGATACAGCTGTTCATGAACAAGTCCGATGGACTGAATTCGTTCTCGGGTTGTATGAAAATATGATTTGAGTTTTAAATCCGGGAATTTTTCGGATTGAAGATAGAGCAGGCTTACAATGGTTTGAAGATTATTTTTTACGCGATGATGAATCTCTCTGAGGAGCGATTCTTTTTCCAGAAGAGATTTGCGAATATTATTTTCTGTTTCAAGTTTTTGTGTAATGTCGATAAAGGTTACAATTCTTCCGATGATTTTGCCGCGGTGCATGATGGGATTTGCCCATGTCTCTGCATAAAAAAAAGAACCGTCCTTTCTCCATATCAGGTCGGCAGATTGATGAATTTTTTCCTTATAGTATTTTTTCCCGTGAATTCTGCAATGGTGTTCTGGAAAAATTTCTTTGTTCAAATGAGAAAGGTGAATCACCGTATGCATATTTTTTCCCAGAAGTTCGCTTTCTTTACTGTAACCCAGAATTTTTATGCATGCAGGGTTTACAAAATTGCAGATGCCATCCGAATTGGTCCCGTAAATACATTCTGATGTGGAGTTCATTAGTAAACGAATCTGTCTTTCATTGTTCTGAATGACTGCTTCTCTAATGTTTTCCAGATATTTTTTATATGCAAGAAGACCTGCGATGACTATGCCTCCTGCGAAATTAAATATAAAAGGATTCTTCAGTTGATCGGAAAGAAAAATGGAATCATGAATTAAATAATTAAAACTTAAAATCATTAAAATGTTTAAAACTGTAAGCGTAATAATACTTGTGGGACCGCTAACAAGCGAAATAATCAGAAGATTGAAAATAAGATAGTAAAGTCCTGTAAAGTCATGGGAACTGTAAATCTGGAGTAAGGCAACGGATGAATTGCTGAGTCCCCAAAGAAATGCCCCAAAAATATAATAACGGCTTCTGCTGAAAAAATATGAAAGAAGATTAAAAAAAATCCCGGCTGAATAAACCCAGGAAATGAATTCTACATTCTGAATGGAAATGATTTGCAGAAAAATAATGATTAAGATGATTCCAGAAAACAGTTTTGCCTGTTTGTATTTGTCTATTTGATCGATATGCTGGAACGGTTCAGTGAAAAAGGAAATCATGTGATGAAAATAAATTTTTAATTTTTCTGAAATCATAACTTTATTAAATGCAGATAAGTTCATTGAATGCTGTAGTGCATATAGATTTGTAAAAATTTATACATAGTTTTCTGAAAATGAGCTGATTTGATTTCTTCCGTTATGTTTTGAATTGTAAAGGGCCCGGTCAGCCGTCTTGATTAATTCATGCAGGCTGCTTT
>Ga0224501_10004981_pt1 | contig 10471 bp, 13 predicted proteins | sample SF_Oct11_sed_USG_4_FD_169105 | JGI IMG/M metagenome (GOLD analysis project Ga0224501, IMG submission 169105) | Sediment microbial communities from San Francisco Bay, California, United States - SF_Oct11_sed_USGS_8_1 | ecosystem: Environmental > Aquatic > Marine > Sediment | place: USA...
TATTCGCATAAAAAGATGGGCTCTTCCAGCCGGTATCGGGGTCTGTAGGATCCGCAACTTTTACTCTCCACTCATCGCTGCTCGCGCTTCCCCGCTCGTAGGTCAGCTCGGAGTGGAAGTAGTAGTCGATCGGGGGCTTGGTCAGCTCGGGAGACCGAATCACATAGGATCTAGAAACGGAATCGCTGATCGAGCCAATGCTCCACTCTATCTTGTTGTAATCTTCATCGTAGCTGCTGACGATCCCGCCCTTCGCGTCGGCCACGGTCCAAGAGCTTGGGAAGTAATCGATAAGGGTCGCGTTTTCAACTTGGCTCGAAACCTCCGCGGTGATTTTCATGGTCACCAAGCTGAGTGGCGGAACTTTGTGCTGACCTACACGATCTCCAGACAATTGACGGTCGAACGTCACTACGATTTCCTTACCACATCCCCGGGTTCCTGAGATCGCGCATGAGAACCCTGAGCTTTGCGCCGAGAAGTAAACGCATTTGTTGTCCTTCCCTGCCCAAGTGGTTGTAAGCCCCTGCCACGCGTTATCGTAGTGATAGAGGGCGACCCTGCCCGCATCGATTTGGTTGGCATGAATCCATGACTTGGGGACGCTGAACACTATCGTAGCGCTCTCGATGAGGTTCTCTTGAACGCTAGTTGAGATATCGAGGTACGCGTAAACGGCGGCGAACTTCAAAGCTGGTAGACCGGCTGGCCCACTCGCAAAGGTTCTCACGGTAATACTCACATCTGCCGAGTTCTCCAAGAGCGTGATCGTGACTTCCTCTAATGGCATGTTTTCGCAGGCGCTGAAATCCGCCGTGCCACTTTCACCCGCAGCGATGTTACCTATCACCACCGTAATGGCTCCGGAAGAAATGCTGATCTGATTCTCTACGACTTGGTTATCCGCCACTTGGTTCTCGGTTATCTGATTATCGAGGGGCCGATTCTCTAGTATAACTCCCGTCCAAGCCTCGACGAGTTGCCAAGCAGCTAAGGCTTGAACGACCCCAGTCCAAGTCTCAATGAGAACATGATTCTCCGATATTTGGTTGTCCGCTAGCTGATTCTCTGCAGGCTGGGCTCCAGCGTCTTGTGTGCTGGTAATCGTGATAGCTGCGGGTGGGCTGAGCAAGAGCAGCGTGAGCAGGACAGGCACCGCTACCGCACCCGCCCTCTGTCCTAGGCTCGGCTTCGCCCAGCCCCCTAGCTCACTACCCACCGAACTCACCCTCCCTAGTTGCGAGAGGTTGCTTAGAGGCGCGGCTCTGGGCATTGCCCCCCTCATCCGCCTCCCTCAGCAGACCCGCGAAGTACTCGATCCCCCTCGCTGTGAGCTTGGCAAGCTTCCTAGGCCTTCCACGGCTGAAACGAGGCTCCTTCTCGACCTCGATGAACCCCAAAATCTCCAATCGCTTGAATAATCGCGAAATTTTCCAAGAAGGGAGCCCTGTGGATAGGCAGAGGTCAGTCTGACTAACCTTATCGTTTGAAAGGAGCTGCTTTCCTATAATCTGAATACGCATTTCCATTGGTGGCAACCAATTTTCGCCATTTTACACTTCAATCTCGGTTTTCGGCACGTTTAAGGCGGGAAAGCTAATCCAGCCATCATGGCCCATCCCGAAACCTTCAAAAAACAAACTGCTCGTCCGCTCAGACTAACCCATATCGGATTTTTTCGAAACCTTTTTAACAAAAAGTGAACATCCGACAATGAACGAAAATGGCCAAAGAAGACATCAGCGATTAGAGATAACAAAATTTAGATTTGGTTCTCTAAGAGATGTATGATGCTTGCCTTTTTACTCGGAATCAGCTGCCGAACTCACTTAGCCACGTAGATCACACCGATCACGAGGCCCTTGAGGTCATCCTCCGATACAAAGTAGGCACTGATAGCAGTTTTCGCGTCCGATTCCGATCGATTGTCCCCCTTAGTTTCAAATCGATATTCTCCATTTTTCATTATTTCGATTATCCTGTGAGCGATGGGCCCCTCCCCAGGTTTAGTCGGGTGGTCGTAGATGATAATGTCGCCAACTTTGAGCTCTGCCGGATCGACTTCGACCCAAAGGACCTTATCGTTTTCCCCGAACGTTGGCTCCATGCTGTTTCCGCTAACGGTGGAGTAAGAGATTCTTTGATCGAGGTAGGCCTCATATCCATGAAAGAGCTCGACCCAATTGTCTATTCCTTCAGGAAGAGGGCGCACACGTTCGGGTCTCAATTCAGAGCTGAGCCATCCGATTCCCGTAATCGTAACCAGAACGAGAAGCGCGAAGATTGCCGTCATCTTCTTGTCCATCACGTTTCACCTTTCAACCAAGTAGGTAATTACTCGAAAGATATAAGTTATCTACTTCGCATCGAGATCTTTCTCCCCAAGTGTTTGGTTTCTAGCTAGCGCTAAATCAAAGAAAAAAAAGGGAGAAGGGGCTTAGGAGCTAGGTCTTTACTTCCAGCCCAACAGCTTTATGGGGTCTATGGTAATGCTCCCGTTAGCTGGTAGCTTATAACCGCTGCCGTTGTTGTCCCATACGCAGTTTATGCGGAGCCAGCCAGAAGTTGTACCGTAGCCGCTGTTTTCGTGTGGCGTTGTGGCTTTGTGAGAGTTAACACTGTCGCCAGCGTTTTCTTCGGTGATGGTAAATGACCCACTGGCAGCCAACGACACGTTCATGTTATCCACGTGAACGTATGCCATGTTGTCAGTTCCCACCTTGACGGCGACGACTATATCGAAGGACGTCTCGTAGGCGATATTCACAGATCCCGTAGTGGCTTCGATGACACCAAGAATACTAGCGTCTCCGGACAAATTATCTGTATCAGTGTAGGTACCGTGCGCTATTATGTACACGTTCTCTATCCCTGAGGCTGTGCCTGCGGGTATTCCTCCAGCGAAGACGACTCCCTGCCCTGCTACTGCTGAGATACTCGCGGCTCCTGCGGGTACTTGTCCCAAAAGCGCCCATGCCCCTAGTCCTACTACTATCACTATGACGGTTGCCGCAGCTACCCAAGGAAGTTTACTGGTCATCTCTTTTCGCACCTCTTTTTTTTCCGTTCTTACTCTAGATGCCCCAACAGATACATAATCCAATCTCCCTTTACAACGCGGGCATTCCTTTGGTTGTGGGATCTTTGACTCCCACTCATATCCACATCGAGGACACTTCATACGAATATTTTTCTTGAAAAACGTGCATAAATAGCTTTGCTCATTTTGCTACTACTATGATTATGAACTTGTTTAAGATAAATATATCGGATTTTTCCGAAACCTTTAATAAGAAAGTTCAACATTCGTTATGTATTCGTTACTTTAATAAGAAAGTTTGGGCATTCTTTAATATGTGAAGAAGATTAATCGTGTTCTCCGCGAGATTCTCTACCGCTTCTATGAGCAGAATGAATCCTTCATGAGCCAGAAATCGCTTGCGCAGGCGTGTGAGCTTTCCATGGATACCGTAAACCGCGTTGTAACCAAGCTCAACCAGTTCCACACAATCAAGAAGAAGCCCCTCGGGTTCAGAGTGGTGGATCCGAAGAAGGTCCTCACCTACTGGGCCTGCACTCGCAACCTCGCCCGCGATATATCCTACTCAACCTACTCGTCCGACTCGGTGGTCAAGATCGAGGATAAAATGCCGCACGGTGCCGTCTTCACAGCATTTTCCGGCTACCGGCGGAGGTTCGGAAAGACTCCAACCCATTACGAGCAAGTATTCGTCTACGCCGATCCCGCGGAGGTGCGACGGAGGTTCCCAGAAAGCCCCGCCGAACGGAAAAACGTTTTCGTGATGAGGCCTGATCCCCACTTAGCGCAGACGAACAAGGACGGTGCAGCTCCGATTGCTCAAATTTATGTCGACCTCTGGCAACTCGGCGGGGACCCCGCTGACCGATTTCTGTTGGAGCTGGAAACTAAGCTCAAAGCAAAGCCCATCGAGGCCCTGAAGGCGCTGGCGCAGAAGAGCCCCTGATTTTTCCGTCCTAAGAGAAAACTCCGACGAAATCCTGAAAATCGTCCACGAACCAGATTGCGCCCACCACCACAAGGAAATAACTTACCCGCTTATGCTGAGTCCTCGAGTTCAGCCCTATGCCCACGCCCACGCAGACAGCACCGTATATCCAGTGATGCAGGCGTGGCAGGGCCAACGCTTCCCAAACCGGTCCGAGCCAGAGATACCAGATAGCCAAGCTCGCGAGACCAAATGATGCAGCAAAGAGAATTATCTCTACTCGCGAGAACTCCCTCATGCCACTACCTAGCGTTCGTTTCACTTCAAAGTTATTCCCTTCGCGACATCCAACATCGCCGCTCGGGGGTCGGTAGCCTTCACAACGCTCGATGCAAGTAGCACACCCTCGGCACCCAGCTCCAGCGCGATTCGCGTGTCTTCGCCGCTTGTTATCCCCGCGCCGCAGAGCACCCGAACATCAGGGTTGACCTCGTGCACCAGCTTTACCGCGTCGCTCACTACTTCGGGCTTGACTTTTGACACCGCCCGCCCAGTCCCTATCAGCTCGGGAGGCTCGACCGCGACCATATCGGGCCTGAATGCCGCGACCTTCTTACAAACCTCCGGGTCCTTCGCACAGACCACGCTAGTTAACTCTAACTCTCGCAGGCGCTTCACCACCTGCTCGATCTCCTCAGACTGAATCTGGTGCTCCGAGTGATTAATCAACGAACCAATGGCCCCTGTTGCCTTCAGCGTCTCTGCTATCAACCATCCCGTGTGGGCACCCGGGGCGATGGAGTCAACGTGCTGCGCGAGGACTGGGATGTCAACCTGACTCGCGACCCTGTAAAGATCGAGGTTCTGGGGGGCGACTGCGACGCTTATCCCTTCCTCCTTGGCCACCTCGGCGATCGTTTTGGCAAGTTCCACCGCTCGCTCACCCACCGATTGAGGGTAGGTTTTGAAGTTTACGATTACTACTGGTGTTTTCAACAAACTACCACCTCCGCCAACTTAGGGTCAACACATATAAATTATTTCGTGTCATCGATCCTTGGTACATTTTTGGAAGCTGTTGCCGAAGAAGTAGTGGTGCCGGAGCGGGGAGTTGAACCCCGACCTCGAGATTTCTCACATCATCTCGTGAATCAGCACTCACAACCGCCGATCAGGTTATGAGTCTCGCGCTCGGACCACCTGAGCTACTCCGGCATTAATCAATTTATGCCTCAAATTCTTAAGCTTTGACGCTTTGCACAAACTTCAAAAAATCTTTCTTCAATCGCAGCTTTGCACAGCCTCTTTCATACCCCACTAGCACAAGATCTGCAGCATTCACAAAAATCCCGTTTTCAACAACGCCCGGCACGCGATTGATTGCCGCCTCGAGCTGAGCTGGTTTAGCCATCCGCGCAAACTTCACGTCCACGATGTAGTTGCCATTATCGGTCACAAAAGGTGTTCCCGCCGGAGTCACTCTCAGCTTCGGCTCCCCACCGAGCTTCTCCAGATGTTCCATCGTGTACTCGCGCGCAAACGGCAACACCTCGACCGGCACGGGCATGCGCTCGCCCAAGTGTCGAACCAATTTTGTTCGGTCCACAACGATGACAACTTTTTGCGCCGCGCTCGCGACGATTTTCTCTCGGGTTTGCGCTCCACCTCCTCCTTTAATCAGGTTGAAATTCGGGTCGACTTCATCGGCGCCATCTATCATAATATCGAGTTTTTCGTGGGCATCGAGTGAGCTTAGTTTTAATCCCAACTCATTCGCAAGCCTCTGGGTGGAGGAGGAGCTCGGGATGAAGACCGCCTTGGGCCTTAACTTCGCTAGGGCTCGAACTACCTGCGCGACCGTCGTACCCGAGCCTAGGCCGACGAGCATGTGTCCCTTTACAAGCTTCGCCGCCGCCTCGGCCGCTGCACGCTTCCACTCCTCGACCAAACTAAACCCCGTGAAGTTTTGTGTTACAAGTTTTTAAATACCATAATCTATATTGAAGAACGGTGAATCCGTGAAGCGCGTTGCCTCAGTAAGAGACGCGATGGCTGACAAAGTTCTCACTGCAGGTCCAAACACTACGGTTGACCGGGCAGCGAAACTCATGGCCGAGCGCGGAGTGGGAAGTATCGTCATTGTGAAGAAAAAGAAGCCGGTCGGAATTTTGACCGAACGGGACCTGCTAATGAAAGTTGTGAGCTTGGATTTGAGGCCTAGCAAGGTCAAGGTCGGCAAAATAATGTCGAGCCCGATAACGACTATCGGTCCCAACATAGACATAACCGATGCCGCGCGAACGATGGCTCACAGCAAAATCCGACGTTTGCCGGTGGTCGAAAACGGAATCCTCATAGGTATCCTCACAGCAAGCGACATCACCGCGATTTCTCCCGAACTCAGCGAAGTAGTTTCGCACCCAGAGATGCTCGAGCGCGAGGAGGTCGGGCAGAGCGTCTGCGAGGTCTGCGGCGAGGTTACAACTGCCCTCTCCGAAGTAAACGGTATGTGGGTTTGTGAGAACTGCCGCGATACTATGGGCGGGTAGATGGTGGAATGGTATGCCGGGACCTGCTCATGCGGGTCAGCATTAGCGATGTGATGCAGCCCTGCTCTACTTTCGTCAGCTCACGCGATCTCGTCACCAGAGCTCGTGCGGTCATGCGCTCGAGCGGCTTTCGAGCCCTTCCCGTCATCGATGGAGGGCGGCTCGAGGGAATCATCACTGAACAGCAAATCATTCGCATCACCTCGACCCGCTCCAACATACCCGTCGCAGGGCTCATGTTTCCACCCCGGCTCATAGCAACTCCGGCCAGCGATCTAGCCAAGCTCGCCAAAGACATGGTCAAGCTTGAAATCTCGAACGTGCCAGTGGTCCAGAGCTACAGCGATAAGACCGTGATCGGGCTCATCAGGCAGGATAGCATCCTCAAAATTGTGGAGGGGATGAAGTCTAAGCTTACGGTTGGCGACATCATGACCAAGAAGGTCGCAACGTGCGAGCGGGATGACGAGATATCCCGCGTCTGGGGCATCATGGAGCAAACTCGCTACTCAGGCCTGCCCGTCACGCGCTACGACAAGCAAAAACACAAGCTAGAGGTCATCGGCATGGTAACCCGCTCGGACATCATTCGCTCCGGAGAGATCCGATTGGCGGAGGAATCGGCAAAGGGCGGGCGTTCACCTACCAAGGTGCGAAGCCTCATGCGCACCCCCGCGATAACCGTCTCGCCCAAGGTGCCGCTCGCCGAAGCCATCGAACTCATGCTCAAACGCAACGTTGGCAGGCTCCCGGTCGTCGATGAGGACAACCTAGTAGGAATTGTGAGTCGTTCAGATATTGTAAGAGTGGCATGTGGGTGATAGGATGCGGAGATTTCCCCATTATAAGTCCATCAAACGTGGACCGCTGGCCTTTAAGTCGAGACGCCATCGGGAGGAAGGAAGCATCATGCCCCTCGCGCGAAAACTAGTGATAACAGCTTCCCCGACAATGCGGATAAAGAATGCGGCTGAGCTCATGGTCGAGCGGGGCGTGCGAAGGTTACCTGTGGCGAGCCCCGGTACAAAAAAACTCATAGGCATCATCCGCACGCGAGACATCATCGACTTCTTGGGCGGAGGCGAAAAATTCAGAATCGTACAGGAGAAGTTAAAGGGCAATTTCTTCGCCGCAGCTAACGAGCCCGTGCGAACGATTATGTCTGAGCGGGTAATTCACGGCACCACCGACATGTCTATGATTGATGTCGTGAAGCTCCTCCTCCAAACCGGTGTTGGAGGGATACCCATCCTCGACGAGCGCGAGCAGATTGCTGGCATCGTCTCGGAGCGCGATTTCATAAACTACGTGCCGACCAAGACCGGAACCCCCGTGAGTTACCATATGACCCGCCATGTGATCACCGCTGAGCCCGAACTTCAAATTCGCGAAGCGGCTAGAAGGATGATCTCTAGAGGAGTTCGACGCCTGCCCGTGGTACGCGAACTAGAACTGGTCGGCATCGTCACGAGCGTCGACATCCTGCGCTACTTCGGGACGAGCAAGGTGTTCGAGCACATGATTTCGCAACGCGTAGACGAGGCGATGTCTGTAGGTGTTGAAGAGATAATGACCCGCGATGTGCTGACCGTGGCGCCCGAGACCGACCTTGGGGAGGCTACTGGGCTCATGCGTGAGCGCGAGTGCGGCTGCCTGCCCGTGATCGAACGAGGTGAACTCAAGGGGATAATAACCGAGCACGACCTGCTGGAGTTATTGATTTGAGGTGTCTGAATGCGTGTAAGTCAAATCATGAGTTCGCCCGTAGTGACGCTTGACAAGGATCAGCCTTTGGCAAACGCGATTGACCTGATGCGGCGAAACGAGATTTCTCGCCTCGTAGCGCTTGAGGCGGGTAAAATCGTGGGCATGATTACCGAGAAAGACATAGCTCGTGAGATGGGGTCGAGCACAGCCTACCGCTTGCCCCCCGGACGGATGCACGTCTCGAATGTGATGACCCCCAACCCGATTACCGTGGCCCCGGAAGTAATAGTGAAGCGGGCCGCCGAGATAATGCTCGACCACGACATCAGTGGACTTCCAGTAGTCGAGGGGGAGCACCTCGCGGGCATCGTGACCAAGCTAGACTTCGCGAAGGTTTGCGCGGAGTACGATGATGTCTACGTGGGGCAGGTGATGGAGGCCAGCCCGACTACCGTATCACCAGGAGATCGGGTTGTTCACGCGCGTCGGGTGCTACTAGATGAAGATTTGGTCGGCCTACCGGTCATGGAGGGCGGAAAGCTCGTCGGCGTCGTGACGGTGCGAGACGTGGCAATGAAGCTCGCAGCTTTTCAGGAAGTCGCCCCCAATCAGCACAAGAGCGAGCGCATCAGAAACTTGCTAGTCGGGGACATCATGAGCCAACCGGCCACGACAACACGAACAGACGCTATGCTCCCCGAAGTTTCGCGTCTCATGCTCGAGCGGCGATTCTCCACCCTTCCCGTGCTGAACCTCGAGGGAGAGCTGGTGGGGTTGCTGACCAAGACCGAACTCACCCGGATCGCGCGGGAGCGGCTCTAGGATTTTCTACTTATAATTGGCTTCAACATTTTGGGCCCATCATTTTTACATCTAGATACCTGGTATGACGAGAGACCTGTAAGGTGCCCACCGTTGCAGAAATTGTACGTATTTAGCTTTCTCCAAGAGCAAAAACCTAAGCATCAAACCTGACACGGCGAACGTTCGCCATCGTCCTGTTTTCATTCTTCTGAGCGGGATTGAAAAATCAGCTTCGGTGAATAGTGGCGAACGTTCGCCATCATTCAACGCGACACCTGATACCTCTGATGAGCTCAACTTCGGCTCCTCGTTCTCGACAGAAGTGGGCTATCTGCAGAGCGATATCCAGCCTCTCGGCTCTCACGACGCTGTATTGAATCCACTCCACCATACCCTCTGATTCCAAGCGCTCTCGCAGACGGTAGAGGCTCCGTGGGGCCTTGCCTCTGAAATCATAAATCACGTAGTGGCGAACGTTCGCCATCCCTCCCGCCGAGGCTTTAGACGGAGGTCGTTTATAAAGAGGCAAACCGGGTAGTGTGCAGCTGTGACGCGCGCCAAGGCTGCCGACCAAATACGTGCCAGAAATTAAAAATTTAATTAGAACTGGATTGACATTTAATTATGCGGCCGTGGTCCAGCCTGGTTAGGACTCAGGCTTCCCATGCAGGCTCGGGAAAAGCCTGCTGCGCGGGTTCGAATCCCGCCGGCCGCATCACTTTTAAATTGCCATTTTTACTCAATCGTTCCAGAATAGCTATTTCACATCAGTAAGTATTTTAATAACATCAACAATTACAATGGAAATGGTGTGGGGTTGAAAGGAAAAAATGCATTGAGTTCGCCTTTTCATATTAATGGAGACCGTATCCTCCGGTTATCGGGTCCATGAAAATATGTAAGCGGGGCGGGTAAAAAGTGAAGATTACGAATAGGGCGGCTAAAAGAATTAACGCGATTAGTGAAATCCTACCCCAAGTTTTAGGAAATTTTTTTGAAACCAACAACTTGTAACTCACAAATTGGCCTATTATGACCGCAATGATGAAAGTAAGAATGTCAATTGCAAAAACACTTTCTCCGAGAATGGCCGTGTAAGAATAGAAGAGAACTGCTATGATTGTTGGCATTAAATATATGCCAACACCCTTCGCAAATAAGAAGTTTTGACTTGATTTCAAGGGCCTGTATTCTATAATGGCAAAAAACAACGCCGGCCAAAAAGCCAATTTCAGATGCTCCCATACGCTTTCGTTTACAGACGAAAATATTCCGACAACTGCCTGATGATCAGACAACTCGAAAGTGAAATGTAGTAAACTCCCCAAGATTATTATAAAAATTATTCCCACCAACTCATAAACTAGAACGGTCCTTCTCATGATTAAACTCTCAAGACATGATTCAAATTATTATACGCTACCCAAGTACTTTAAATTTTGG
>Ga0224501_10004982_pt1 | contig 10468 bp, 5 predicted proteins | sample SF_Oct11_sed_USG_4_FD_169105 | JGI IMG/M metagenome (GOLD analysis project Ga0224501, IMG submission 169105) | Sediment microbial communities from San Francisco Bay, California, United States - SF_Oct11_sed_USGS_8_1 | ecosystem: Environmental > Aquatic > Marine > Sediment | place: USA...
ATCTCGAACTTACACCTGGTCGAAGTAAACAGGGAGTATGTCTCGGTGAACTCTTATTGAATATTTTCTTATATTTTTCGATAATGATAAACAAAAAAATTAGTCGGTAATGACTCAGTCACCCAAACTAACAAGTCCGAAAATAAGCTATCATTAGGATTCACTGGCAATCTATTGTCTAACGTTCATCAATTAGCAACAGGCAGGCAAATTTACGCGAACTGAAACAATTAGTGTGAGCGATTAATATATTAAGTCGTTGATTTGGTTAACTCCGATTGTGTAATGAGTTAACGTTTTAGCGACAGATTGATAGAGTGTAAAAAAACATCCCTCTATTGTTGTTTTGTCCAGGGTTGTCGGTGTGAATTTAACAAGGTTCAGGTCAATCCGACCGAAGCTACATGAGCTATGTGAAAAGAATGCATAAACTCCATGCCGCGCCAATGAGTATTTAGATTTTTGTAAAGGTTCGGTACCGAAGGAATTTCGCTACCCGGTTTCGGTACAAATGAGCCGTAATGAGCCGGGTTCTATTGGGGCTCCCAGGTTTAAATGAGATCTGCACTAAATTCTGGCAAATATAGGGTCCATTGAACCACAACTGTATGGTCAGTGGTGAAAATTTTGGTCGACGGTGTCCCAGAGTCAATTTGTGCAGGTGGATGCTGGGTGATCATTGTGTCCAGTGCGTCTACTACACCATGTCCTCAGTGCCCTTTTTCACACTGTTGAACATGCAGTTTCTTTTTCATATCACTTGCAAAATCTAGGTACAAAATGGATGCTCTGACATTTCTCCTGTTTCTGCAAGTCGCAGTCACATGGGCGTATTTAACTAATAAAATCCCCAGCTGGCAGGCGAGCCATGTACCGCGGCTTGTCCAAACAGACTATCTACTACAACAGTCTCCCCATCTCAAATTTCACATTTTATAACTATCTTACTGCCTCTGGTCCAATCCTCTGAGGGTCATTGAGCTTGGTATAATTAGTGAGCTGATGTGGTGGTGTTCTCTTAAATGATGTTTTTACCATTGTGGTGAAGCTGTCGAGATAGATTTTTTTTTCTGGCAAATTACGGCTTAGCATGGAGCACAACGAGCCAGTCAGTATAAAAGCTTCACAGTCTTGAACTCAGTGTCTCCCAGGGTGTGTCACTAGGGTACTTTCTGCCTACATTTACAATCCTCATACAGAAGATTGCTGTATGAGTGGGCCTCTATGAGTGGTCCTCTATGAGTGGTCCTCTGTGGGTGGTCGACTCAAATCTGACAAAGGTGATACAAAATGGTGCCTAAACAGTGACATAAAGGCATTTATGTCACTGGCCTAAACTAGGGTCCCTCCACCGCTCCCCCGCTCCCCTTCTCTCCTAAATCTGTTCTAATGATTCAGTTTTTTTGTGATATGGTTGTACAAATTCGCAGCTCACTCGGAGTTAAACCCATTCATTATAAGATGAGTCCTTGTAAACAGCCGAGTGCATTTCCTGATTACCGAACAAAGAAACTGCTGTGGATTCGAGTGCAAGTTTTTACACGGCCGCGAGACGAATGAATCAATACATTCGGCTTCGACTTACATTCCTAAGGAAAGAAAAAGTGACACGACCCATGCAAACAGGAAGAGGAGGCTGTCTAGACAAGGTTATGTCATCAATGGAGGTCGGAATTATAAACTGAACGAGGGGCTCAGTTATAACCTCATCAAGATCATCTTATTTTACATAAATGGATGGCATCACTAAGCCAATGGCTTGTTTTCAGGATGGTCCATGGTTTGGCATATTTTATTTAACACCACGATCTGGATCCAATGAGAGAGAAAGCACCCACTTGAAATCAAGACCGGGACATCCGGTGACTAGGTCCGAGCTTCTCTCCGAGATGGTAATGATAGGGCTCCCACTGATTAAAAATATGTCTTTTACAGATAGGTTTTAACAAGTATTCCTATTTTAGCTGATACCAGATTTATACGAGGGTTTTTTCATGTTCTGTGACTGTATATTTCAAAGCAAACTGCCAGATTCAGCTATTCAATATGGTTATGTGGTCAAAACATGGCAGACCCTGCAATTCTATTTATGATCAGACCGACCCTATACTGAGTATACTCTCTTCTCTTGTTGAACTGATACTCTCTTTGTGATAATGTCGACCAATCTAATCATTAGCCAACCTAGCAACACACTGCCGAAGACCGCAGTGAATGGAAACTCATGGAGGAGGCCTTCCAGCAATGGAGAGAAAGCGTCCTATGATGATGATCCATAAGTGCCTCGATCATTTCCTTTGAATTGAGCGTTTAGAAAGTTCTCCTAGCGTTGGGAAATACAGAACTCTTCCAGGAAGGGAGCGGTAAATTCCTGCGCCTACTCACCAGTACCCCGTTAGGAAATTAGATGCTTTTGCACCTGACAGGTATAACACAAAGATTGTTTGTATTTAGATTGTGCAATCCTGCCGACACCGATTTTCCCTGAACATCCAGTATATCCAGTGCATGCACCTACAAGCTCTTTGTGAAATATGTAACCAGTGCCAAAAACATATGTTAATGGCACCTCCAAAAGAAAATATTGTGAAAGTCATGAACTTACTGCCGAAAAACTTGAGTGCAAATAAAAAACAAACAACCACTTAAAATGACGTGCTTCTCAGAGTTTGTCAATCGAAACACGGATATAGGGTTACGCCTTACAAGCTTTTTGTATGTATATGTGAATGAACCAATTTTAAAGTCTATAGTCTAACGGTTTTGTGACAAAATTCTTCATAACAGTTTTCATAAAGGCATCTGACGGCAACACACTTGGTGCGTGTGTGCAGGATTTAAGGTCAGAAAACTCGGGGTATGCCAATCGCCGGACATGACTCATAAAAACAAAAATCATACCACGGGTGACAACAGGTGCTATCCAGTGCTTTCCTCACCATTTGACTAGGTAACAGTCACCGTTGCAATGATCAGAGCAGATTTTTTTAGTTCGTATGATGCCTTCAGTGTTGTAGAGAAGCTGCCGGGTTAGATACTTGTTTGTTCAGCAGTTCCAGGTCAGCATGGAACACCACGGCCGGGACAGTATCACCGCTCCACCTCAGGGTGTGACTTGATTTTTTCCTTTTGAGTTAGGATAAATGCGAAGAGTTTATAGTCATGGTGAGAGCCTGTCAGGTTCTCATGGCTGTGAGCCCAGCACTCTAACACTGAACTATCTTCATATCTCTGGTAGATTTGTTAAAGGTGTGCCGTGGATTATTGGGTCTTGTGCATAGTGAGTCGTGGCTTCGAATCCTAGAGAACTCCATGATAGTGACAGGACATCTGGTTTTAACTAACTCCCAAGTCTCCCTGCTAACAAGGGAACAAATCCCACAGACCAGTACACAGAATAATAACGTGGAGCATAAACGGGTAAAAGATAAAGGAAGTCTCGATCTTGTTAGGAATGAACTAAGTTGAGAAGCTCAACAGACCCTAAAGATATTTCCTGTGATTGAATTGGGCAACCGTAACATTTACAGCACTGGCATAAAGGTTATTGGACAATCAATGAGCTTGTAACAGTGATTCATAAATCCACCATGAGTGCAACACATATTACAGTTTGAACTCCTTGCAATTCGCATCACCACATAGCGCAAAATATTTATTGTCTTCGACCGCACATGCAAGGATTAATTTAAGAGTTGTCTCCTTTTTATGTGGAATAGAGGGGCATGATATACTGTGTTGCTGAATTAGGCAAGCCTGTGGTGAGACAGCCATGTGGTGGATAGCATTCTAGGCCTTGGACCGCGTCCCTGGCTTGATTTCCAGAGTGACTTTTGTAACATTACTGTCAGTTTCGATGTGACATTAGACGAAGGATGTCTACCCTTAGAATCACCTTCTCTTTGCAGGCACACGAGAGTAAGCAGAGAGTTTCCCATTGACTCAACCCAGGAAATACAGAATCAAATAAACTCAGTAGACCGATTTTTGTACCACTCCTGACAGCTGTTCTTTCGAAAACTACTCGGCATGCCTGCAGAAGCTTATTACCTATCTCATATTTTGATGCTAAAAAACAATGGGCACACATCTATATGATGTGTACGGAGCTTTGAAGTTTTGAATCACCAAACACCGGAACGGCTGGTTAATTGTTATATTAGAAATGTATAACAATCTAACAATCCGTAAGAAGGCCCATCTGTTTTAACTTATAAAATCATTCGTAACAGACGGGTTATGCAATCTAAAGCCTTAAAAAAGCACATCGCATAGGGTAAGATCGGATGATAGCTGGTTTTCAGCCAGTGCTTACAGTTATACAATACATTGGCATATCAATTCAATTACTCCATGTATTCAGCTAGGTCAGCTAGTTCACCAGTGCCTAGAAGCAGATGTAGGTATGGTCGAACACAAGCGCTGTTGAATTAACCAATGAACGATGACATTTTCAGGGCATTGCGGTCCAGTCACAGACTGATTGAATTAGCTTTGCAGTATTTTATCCCCGTGTGTGGTAAATTTAACCGCTTGAGGCAACCAGGACTTATTGTAGGTCCTTTCTCCATTCTCGATTGTCAGGTTTTTCTTTATTTTGTTGCCCAATAGATGCCAAGAGTTGTCGGGGATTGGCCCTCTGAGTCATTTGATGCTTTCCAGAGCACATCATTAAAAACTTCTCTGTCCCTTTCTCGTTTAGCCTCTTGGCCATTACGTTTAAGCTAACGGGTTAGATACTAGTTTTTTCACTAGTTACGGCTTAGCATGGAGCACCACGAGCGGGTTAGTAGCATTGCTCCACCTCATTATCAGGCTTGTTCATTTGTTTTCAGCTAGGATAAAAGTGAGGAGCTCATACTCATAACGGCGCCCCTTAGGTTCACACCTATATTCTCGTATTCCCACGGTTGCTAGTCCAGCGCCAGTCCCACTATCCCAGAAGACTTTGCTGCTTAGTTACAAAGCCACACAAACCTTGTTTCACTACCAAGTTTAAGAACCAACTGAACTCCGATTATGGTGAGTGTGTTCTCCTCACATAATTTAATTTTCGTACCATTACGAGTAACAACACAAGCCTCATGCTCAGGAGGTCCGACCAAGTAGCGGAGTCAAACAACAAGAATGTGTACACAAAATAGTTGCATCTTGGTCAATAAAACTAAGTATTTTGGGCTTTTCCTGACATGTCCGCTCACACCTACCTACTACCTAGCTGAACAAGTTATTCCATGCTATGGGTTGGACACACCTAAGTTAATGATTGCCAGTCGATGGAGAGCTGTAGCACTATTAGCAGCATGTGTGTCTCTAGCTCAAAAAGTGTTCTGTTAGAGTCAACATAAGATTATTCTGAACAAGGGATACAGTTCCAAAGAAACAAATTACATGCATAGCTATTGGTAGCGAGTTAGCGCCTCACCTCTGCCACATACCGGAGAACCAAGTCACCTGACCAAACCAAAGGCTATACAGGATGTGGAGTTGCGCTTTCTTGTCCAGCAGAGAAATGTTTTTATTCAACATATCTATGATGGCATGACAACTTTCAACGTCTAAAATACTTTGTTAAAATCTTCAGCGTCAGAAAAAACCAATGAAAAGTCTTCTGAGCACAGAATTTCAACCGCATTTAATTTATTTTCTCAAATAAATATAATAGGATAATATGCGTAAGTCCGTAACTGACAAATCCTCACGTCTCATGAAAACATGACAGCTGTGAGATAGTTCAGTAAAAATGCAAAAGTGCACCATGAATCCTATAATAGCAATTCTATAAAGAAATGAGCAAATTCGTCTGTAGGGACTCCGTGGAACCCAATTCTGTTTCATTTCAAATGGCCAAATGTGAATAAATTTTGACGCATGAATACATACACTGATTCACTATCACAATACTTATAGAGTTATCCCCAAACTACAAGCATTACTGTAAGGCACACCGATGTGAATGGCTGACCACATGGTCTACTAAGTTAAGTGACATCAATGGCATGGCTCAAATCAAACACACCGAATGCATCTCTCTATAAGAGAAAAATAAAAAGATGTGTGATATGAGCAAAAATATAATCTTTAGGTCATTAGAAGAACAGTAACCCATCTAGATTTGACTTCTTTTAACCATTGGCTGCATGTATTCATACCAGAGCTTGATTCTTTTTCATTCTGACAGCCTTGGCAGCAGCCATTCGTTTAGAATGAGTTGTAGCTGGAACCGCATTGGTATTCTTCTTGCCAGGTATGAGAGGAGCCTGCTCAAATCGGGTCGCTCCAACTCTACAAAATGAGTGGGGGTTGAAGGTTACTGGGAATAGTTACATAGAAAAAATTATCAGGTGACTTAGCGTTCCGTTGGGGAGGATGCGAGAAGAAACTGTGCCACTGTACCCCGTCACACGCCAGAAAGTCAGATCACATCGGTAAAAGTGCATGGAGGAAGCTTTCAGCGTACTACTGACTGTTATCATCTGGTTAAAATAAACACAATGCATCCAAACCAACATTGTATGGCTTAGAGCCCCTAATCTAGAGGGGTAGCTCAATGGCTCAAAGTCAAAACGCCTAGTTATGCTGAGCACCCAGCCACCGACTGGAAGTGTGACCTCCTCACTCCAATCTCCCACCATTCCGAGAAGTCTCAGGTTTAGGAGGTTCGTTATATAGGATGGCAAAGTCCCCGGGAAGAATAATAAATCTCAATTCTCATTTCATACAAGCCGCCCGTTATATGAAAACCATACATTTCATACGAGTTAGAGGTCCCAGACTTGTGAATACAAAGCTATCAGGTAAAAGAAAAGGGATGAATAGATTCAGAAAGGGGGAGATGGAAGGGGAAAGGTTGTCCTGTTGGCTATTGTGATTAGCAATGGCTGAAGGTGGAATGGTTAGCATGCAACAGCACGACACTGCTAACTTATAGTACCCTTGTAGAAATATGGCAAAGCCTGGGTGTTAACATAACAGCTGAATGTCACTACATCAATTAGACTAAATTCAATCGCAAGCAGTGCTTAAAATCTGGGGGGATGCATGGTGACACTAGATGATCAGGGTCTCCCCACTACGGTGTCTCCTCAATGAACTTTGAACACCCCCATTTTCACACTTTTCCCTCAACTCAAATCACAATTTAATTTATTTAATGAACTCCCATGTGACTGGCGAGCAACGAGTCGATGTTCCGCAGTCTGTATTGAATATCTATTCTAGCCCATAACAGGCTTCTCACCCCAAATTTTATCCTTCAACCACTGACCACTGTTGGCTACCATTTCACTTGCAAGGCCCGGCCTTAAAAAGCATTTCACATTAGGGACTGCACCAAGAGCGTGGACGGTTCACCCCATGGGCCCGTCAACTCAAGTGAACAGCCCAATTGTCCATTAACCATGGCTGAGACGCGCCCAATTTGAACACACAGGTATATAGAGATCTCAGAGATGGGCAGTGGGAAGGAGGGTAAGCTATAGGATCGGTGATGCTTTATATAACACGGAATCAGGGCAAAGGTTTCACGCGCTAATCTACGCTAGTTTTGCGCCGCAAACTTATACCAGCAGTGAACATCCTTACTCACTTCTTTAGCTTTGTAGCCGCATCCAAAAATTGCCTGGTAAATAATAACCAGTCTCTTTACATCAGAAATAACAACAGAGCTCAATGAACATAGCGTACAAATCATAATACTGAATAGCTCGGTGTCTAGAGTGGTTCAAGATAAGAAAATCTAAGTTAGTCCAGAGCCAGCCGAGCAGAAATCGGCGTACTAAGTTAATCACTCAATGCTTTACGGTTGCGTCATTGTATAGCAGAATTCACTGTTCAGTAACAAAATCACATGAATATTTTTCCTACTAAATGTTAAAGTAAAGGTCATCCCATAGAGAATAATGGCCATCGGGGGAAGCGGCTGTTAGACAGCCAACTTATACCAGCAACTCCTTTTCCTCACCACCTTCACCTTTCTCATCAGACAGCTGAGTACCCATCTACTTCTGGGTGAACAGAGAGAGTTAATGAAAAATCCCGTGCTCAAGCATGTTTTGAACCCAGGACGCCAGTGGTGAGTGCTCTTACCAATCAGCCACAGTGTCTCTCGCCTGCCACCAAGGCCAAAAGACTTTGAATCCCCTATCATGCTGGGGTCCCACAGTGGGTGTGGGGTCATCACCTTATTTCTATCTACTACTGTTACAACACAAGCCCGAGATTTAGGAGGTCTGTTTGTAATGGCCAAGTCAACAATAAAAAACGCAATGTAAAAGAATCTTGGTTGATAGTAATAAATTCAACTGGTACTCAGCCATTACTAAAAACACCTGTGGAGAAAAGTGTTTGAGCTTTACCTGTCGACAGCAAATGATTTTGCTCGCTCCATTTCACTTAATGACTCATCTAGAATCCATGGCCCTTGTGCAGGCTTCAGTGGACCGAGAGAGGTTTTCTTATTGGGCCTAAAACATCGATAAATCATATGATTCACATGATTGTACATTTGTTTTCTGATCCTCTGTGAGATAGCGCTATAAACTCTTCTTGCATAAGTCATTCACCTATTGCGAAGTTGATTGAAACAACGGATTTGAATGAAATGAAATCCTACTGCCTGACTTTGACAACTAGACAGGAGGTGACTGAATTGTCCAGATCCAAAATTTGAGTTGTTAAAATACGCGATCCAGAAAAGACAAAAACCTGCCATTCGGAGACAGTCAATGATAGGTAGAGCGAAGACGCAACCAGTGACTATGCATGATATCGTCCAAAATTTACTCAGCTACACAGCATTAGCAAGCAAGCAGCCCATAACGGGCTACAGCAATGGAAGCACAACTCCAAATAAAGGCACTAGGTTTATTTGGAGTTGCACACCCATACCGGAAAAATGGCCTGGAAAAACAACTCCAAGTAATACAAAGCAGTTTGTTTGGAGTTGCGCGCCCATTGATGGGCTACCCTATTACCGGCACACCACTTCATTCGAGCTAATGGCATCACTCCACACCTATTTAAGTGGAATGCAAAGCAGCAAACTTACTTCTCAAACTTCGCTCTACCAATGTAAAATCATAGACATTGTTACCAAAGTTTTAAACCAAGCAACAAACAATACTTTTGATAGCGCAGAAAACTGCCCGCCTCGCAGCATTTAGATAAGATAGGATTATCTTGTTTTACATTGATGGATTCACTCAAGCAATGGCTTGTATTTTATGATGGTCCATGGTTTGTTTCATATAGCTCGGCCTCCTTTATTTAACATCCCGATTTGAATCCGACGAAGAGGACCTAAAGTGACGTACAAACTTAAAATTGAGCCCGGTTCACCTGATCCACACCCAGATGCGAGACCCACTAAACCACCACTTCTCCATAGAAAGTTGTAGGTTTGGCAATCCCGCCCCGTTATAACTCACCCTGATTTCGTGCCTAGGTTTTGTGTAGGGGGCGGGGCGAGCGGTAAAGGCTTAACTTCCTTATCTTCTGTGGGACTCTGAGTCATCGGAGAGAGCCTTCGCTTCTGACCCATCGAGTTACGAGTCAATGGGGGTGTAACAAGTCTCATCTCCTCGCTGAAACATAAAACGAGTTACTACTGTCCAACTACTTATTTAGTTTATTTGAATAATTAGGACCCGAGTTAAGGGCTGACTAAAAAGGGTTTGTAAGTGAATAAAATAAAATAACTACGACAGTTCGGGCTTAGGTTTTCTAACAGCCATGTCGAGTCGGGAAGATGTTCTGATGCAATCGAAAACAATCCTATCATTATATTTCAATATCAGCCGGATGGTGCGAGGTTCCGTTACTGTGCTCTCATACCTCGAAGGAAGAGGAGGAGGTTGGTGTGGTTTTTCTTTCTTTTCTTCAGCACGAAGAGCATTCTGCAGTTCAGTAACTTTGCCAGTTAGCGTTTTTACTGTCTTCTCCAATTTCTATAAGATGACAATAGAAATCTTGATATAAATATCTGGCACTTTCAGACATGTGTCATGGTCTAAATGCCGGTGTTGACGCGTGAAACCAAATCTGTTGATGAACGAATGGCTTTTCGGAGAACACTTCAAACCTACTCCAGTAATGCAATAAAGGTAGGATACGTGTACCTAAATGCACAGTCAGCATGGATGGTCATCCATGGCTATCTGAGCAGACAACAAGCCCAGTTAAAATTTACCGGCGTAAACGTCATTGCAAGGTTGCATATATATTGAGCATTACCTCTGTGCGTAACCAGAAACCATTCACATTTGGGTTTTAGCGAGTCTATGGATAATGTCATATCTACTATTGGGTACATAGAATTTGCAGTGTGCTGTGACGTCTGCTAAGTGAGCAGGATTTCTGCATCCGTGTGAGTTATGATGACCTACCACGGGTGAGATGGTTCCCTGGCACTGTAATACAAGTCTATGAACAGTGCTTATCCTGTATTGTTTTCAGCCATTGTCTGGAC
>Ga0224501_10004983_pt1 | contig 10468 bp, 8 predicted proteins | sample SF_Oct11_sed_USG_4_FD_169105 | JGI IMG/M metagenome (GOLD analysis project Ga0224501, IMG submission 169105) | Sediment microbial communities from San Francisco Bay, California, United States - SF_Oct11_sed_USGS_8_1 | ecosystem: Environmental > Aquatic > Marine > Sediment | place: USA...
CTGCAAGATGAACCCACCTAGATTATCAAATAGATTATTAAATGAGAAAAGTTAGTTAGACCTTTAGGTTATGGACTAGCGGGACCGCTCAGTGCTAGAGCATAGGGCTCACAAAAGTCAAAGCCTTGGCTCAAATTCTAGTCATGGTGGACTCCCACTGTGAGTGCGAGCTCCTCCCAGTTCATGAGGTAAGTATTGATACCAACCTGCTTGCGGTGCTCCATGCGAAACTGTTACACTTGCGGTGCCCCATGCGAAACTGTTACAGGTAAAAGGTATCTTAACGCGGCTTCACCACAACCATAAGAGGCCATTTGAGAAAAAACAAGTTTTTCAAATAAGAGAATATCCATAAAAATAGTTATTAGATTTAATGAAATGAATCATCAGAATAGCTCAAGAATGTAGAGAAATATGTTACTTCAAGTCAATAAGATTGGAACAATAAACTAGAAATTACAAAAAATTAAAATTACAAGGAACTGCAGTGCCCGCGATTGAAATCCTGTCTACTACTGAGCTATCCTGCAATCCCAGCACATCGTTGATTATTCATCCATAATATCTAATGTTGTAGGTGCAAGCGGAGTATCAATCTCTTTTATCAAATCGACCAATAGAATCTCCTAAACCTCTTCCAAGGACGTTTGTACCTATACCGCAAGTGTCCGAGCTAGCGCCGATGAAGAGCTCAGCGAAAGCCCGATCAAATCCGGATCTATCGCAAAGCAAGCGGAACTGGGAGTCAGTCAAAAGTATATTAGGTAAGCTCTGATGGTATGAGCAAGTGGTGTGATTGATAATGATCAAATGTTATATAAAACAATATATTATAACATAATGTGATAGACATGTAGTATAATGTTGTAATATTATACAATATAATGTAGTGTTATGTAACACCTTGCTATGTGATGTAATTTAATACAAAATATTTGAATAGACTATAATATAATAGTTAAAGGTAATACTATAATATAATCCGGTAGAATATACTATAATATACTAATTGGTTACAGGGCTATATGAGACTTCGAGTGATGATGGGCAGCCTGGTAGTATGGTATCAGTACAGAGCACAGGTAGTGGACTTCACTCCATTCGTATGTCCCAGGCTCGCCATAAAAACTTTCTGGTGGGTCAACAGAACTCTCATTCCAGCATGATGGGTGCAGGAGAACTGGATCGCATCTTCCCCACCAGGTCTGTCATATGGCGCGTGTTCATAGTTTAAAATGATTAACTTCAATTTATTGTAATCCGATTTACTACAACTATTTTGATTGACAAATTGACTTTGGCTGACTCCACTGAAGATCTCAAAATTAGTTATGCGTGATAAAATCGAATTTAATCTAACTTTGCACGATTGAATTTTAAATATCTTTACTAAATTCAACTCGGTTGTTATTGAGTTTAATTCAACTAATTGCATCGTTTGGAATACATGTAATGAGAAATGAGAAGTGTGCTTCAGGATTGAAAAAACTTAATTGACTGTTTTTCTGTTGAAGGACCGCATGAATTTCAACAGCGCAGGTCATTTTGTTGGCATTTTTGGTATTAGAACAGTCAATATTGCGGTTTTCTTAGAAGTGAATCGAGATAATGAAAACGAAAAGAGATAAAAGGAGAACAAGATTCGCGGCAAAGAGAAAAAATGACAATAAATTACAATTTCAAATAATGCACAGATCATGTTTCTCAGAGAGAATTTTCCAAAATCAGTTCGAAGCTTTGTTCTGATGACCGGTCGATGAATCATGTCTATTTTTTCAGGACGATGGAATTATTTTTCGGTACCTGGAACATTGCGGAACAGAAATCCATGCCCAGAGGTCTGGAGGATTTTCTGCTGCCGACGAGTCTGGAAACGCTGCCGGATATGATAGTGATCACCATGCAGGAGAATGATGTGGAGAGAAAGGAGCTGGAAATCACTCTTCAGGTAAGTGTCACGGCAAGTGCCCTGTAATGCGGTTAGGTGTCACTATACGCAACATGCAGCCAGGTGTCAGTGAAATTTGCCTGCGTGTACCCAGGTGTCACTGTCCTTTACTGTCTGTTCTCATGCCCCATGTTTCTTGGGCTATCTATTTGGGCATGCGCATGAGTTTGGCAAGGATTAGTTTCCAGTGAGCAAAGAACCACAGTGCATTGCATTAGTTCGATATTTGGCCAAAGTGTTAGCTATCCCACTCTCACTATCCTGATATCCCGCTATCCCGCAATCGCATTATTTGAATCGATTTTATTATTCTGAACGATGTTTTTTGTCTGCTGCAGGAGATTATTGGGCCGAGTCATGTCATGTTTCATTCAGTGCAGCTCGGAGCTCTACACATGGCCGTCTTTATGAAGAGAGAGCTAATCTGGTTCTGTTCCGTAGCCGAGGATGACGGCGTATTAACCAGGGCATTCAAACAGATTCGCACAAAAGGCGCTGTCGCAATCTCTTTTACATTGTTCGGTACGAGCCTCCTTTTCATTGGCTGCCATTTTAAAGCTCTCGAAGGTAACAATGACGCGCGAGTCGCAGACTATAAATTCATAAACAAAAATCTAAAACTACCGCGAGCAGTCGTAGAAAATCCACTTCAACCTCATCTTCCTGATGCCGATATGAGATTTGACGCGGTCTTTTGGGGTGGAGATATGAACTTTCGAATCATTAAAGAGAGAGAAACGGTTCTTAAGATGATCGATCGCGCGCATAAACATCAGCATCCCCATTTCGAGCAGTTGTTAGAAAACGATGAACTCACTATATGTATGAACTCAGGGGAAATCTTTGATGGTTTTCAGGAAGGACGCATTAGTTTTCCTCCTACGTACAAGTTTGATCCAGGGACGGATAACTATGACACATCCCCAAAATATAGAATACCATCATACACTGATCGAATATTATTTAAGAGTAAGAAAAGACATGGAGTTATCTGTATGAAGTATTTATCCGCGGACGCAGTTCAAAGTTCTGACCATCGACCGGTCTATGGTTTATATCATGTTAATCTCAAACCTGGTAGGGATACGATTCCTCTGTCGGGCGGACAGTTTAAACGGGATATTTACGTCAGCGCTGCCAAACGTCGAGCTATTCGCCGTGTTGCTGCCACAATAAAACCGCAGACGGGTGCGGCTAAAAGTTCGATATGCTCTGTGATGTAGATTTCTGGCTCGCTACATACGTACAGACTATGACAATCACCATGATATTATTTTATGGTTAAAAGTATTTAAAAGTACTACTTTCGTATATATGCCATAAAGCTACATATATAAATGCCATTGAACTTCGCAAATCTTTTATTTTTCTATAATGATTTGTGCATAATAAAGTTTCCATGTGGTTGGGTGATTCATAGTCCCAGTCAAATATGCTGACGTCAAAGCGGACCGTGGTGCTTAGTGACCACCAATTTAAATGACATCAGAGAATCAATTGAAAAACTCCTATATTGACTCATTTAAAAAAATATAAAATGACAGTACTTAAGGACAACGCTCCATTAGGAGTGTAGGAGTGGATGGCACACAAAGCTTAAACGCAGTGCTGTTGGGTGTATTATCGGTTTGGGGGGATTACTGTGCTCTTCACCTTTGTCAGATTTTGACATCAAAACATTAAAAAACTCACCCTTGGACTTGCCTTCTGTAAATGGGTGCTAGCAGTATGTCTTACTAATGATACGCCGACCCCTAGAAACCACTTAGTCAGAATATCCAGTTGACCGATTTTGGCATAATCTGTTGTTCTGGTTGAGTTGAGCCCATGTAAACTCCAATACCCTACAGAAGCACGAATAAAAGCAGATAAACATGACTTAAAACACTTCTTCAATTACTATGGGCCGGGACAGATGATCAGAGCTTTGGAGTTCTTTCGAAGACTGTAAGATGTCATTATTGTTTTTGCCCCTAGTAGATGTCTGCCAACTCACTTATAGCTTAGTCATTGCTAATGAGTCTGACAGCATGTGACATCACTTGCTTATTTTAGAATCACAACATGACATCGGAGGTACAGGTTGAGATAGGTCGAAACTGTTGAAACCTGAAAGTCTGTGTTGCCCCCAGTACTAAGTGACTCTTGTTGTTATTCCCATAGCTATGCTTGTGCTTTCTTTTCCTTTTTTTTGTGGCCCAGTTCTAGCTAAAGGATAAGCATACCCTAGCACTGGTGGCTGATTAAAAAAGACTGTAAACACAACACATATAAAAGAGGCGAGACGGGCAGTTCAAAGCAGAGAGGTCGAACACCATACCTACCCATACATACGATAAGGCGGACATACTTATATACACGCACATAATAGTTATACTACGCGAGATAGAGAAGCAACAAGGTATGTCTTGTTGTACAACTATGCTCGCACATATTATACTGTCACTTACTTATACACAACATTTCAAGTTATTACACACATATTGTTCTCTATTGTTACTTATCTGTTCCACTGTATTTTAGTTTTACGGTGGTAACCGAAATAAAAAAAACTACCAGTTGAATCTATGCAACAATTCTCTCGCGGAAGTATACAAAGACTGCGGTAAAAGCATAATAGCTTTGGTGGTCTAGCTTTCCGGCGCTTGTTACCCGACAAAAAACCAGACCGCCAGCGCTTAGAGCCTCACTATAAGTATAAAGGGTCATCGTTTCCTTTTTAGTGATACGGTGATTTGAGTAATCTCGATCTAAGAACCCGGTTTCCAATTAAAATTAAAGACAGTTTCACCTGTTCAACCAGGTTTCAGCTCAGTGAAGGAGAAGAGGACCAGGTAAGTACGACTATTTCAACCTGGCCCCAGGTCATGATAATTGGTTATTCTCCAGGATGTGTGTCGTGCGTCCTGTCATCAGTAGACTGTAGACTGTAGTGTAGACTGTAGTCGTAGAGTAATCAGTTGACTGTTGTGTTGAGTTGAACTTGAGCCTTGAGGTTGATCTGTTTCGTTTGTGTTTCACTTTCAGTGTTTGTTGTGTTGAATGTTTTGTTGAACTTGAAGTTGAACGAAGTTGAACAGTTGTTACTGTCGAGTAGGTCACTCACAGTCACAGAATCAATCCGGGTGAGTCACACTCACAGTCCTAATCACTGATTCTGATTGACTCATTGACTGTTGAGTGAATCAGTGAACCAATCAACCATTGTTTTGCTACCGTAGTATTACTAGTTTTAGAGTCACTGTCAGTTAGACAGTCTACTGACTGTGACTGCGATTGTGAATAAAGGAAGATTGATCATTGAGTCAATCAAGTGACATGTTTGTTCTACTACAGCGTACAATTGTCTGGTTTAATCACTATTTCCCTGCATCTTCTCTGAAAATCTGCCATGATACTATCACAGAGTGAATGATCATGGCATGATTAGGTCTATCATTCATTATTATGATTATCATTTTCTGAAAATGGAATCACCATTGTATGATTAGTAATCACACGGTTCACGGTCTCACTCATTCACTCCAGTGCAACAACTGTAACATTGTAAGTGTGCCTGTAACTGTAAGCTAAACAATGTCTAATAGAGTATTTCTAAGTGAAATCTATGACTTGCATTTGGTGTCCTTTTGTCAGGGCTGACGAGCATGGATCATGGAGATGAGGATGTGCTGGTTACAAAGCGTCATATCAAGTACTTTGAGAGGTGCTTGCAGGCAAGTCTAAACGAATTCAATTCTCCATTTTTTATTGCCAAAGTAGTCTGTTTATACGGCAATAATAGTCATAACAGTCATGATAACTCAGTGGGAGGATAAATGTATCTCACTGTCTGTCCTCTTCGTGGCCCTGGTTCAATTCCCTGTCATAGCGGCAGATTTATCCCTGGCTTAATCATGCTAAAAATTGGCTCGCTAAAACGACCTCACCGAACTTGCTTGATGTTAATGTGGTTAACAAAAAGGGTTGCTGTGAAGTTCCAGAGTGATTGAATGACAGAAATCACAAAAAAGGTATAAAAAATGATATAGAGATCCATTTGGATCAGGGATCATTCCTTTCCCTAATGGATACAGGCATTGTCAATTGGTTTCATATCGCCGAGGGATTCCATCGAACTACCAAGTATAAACTGAGCAAGCCATAGCTCCATTATCCGAACATGATGCAGTCGTTGGCTATTGGCTACAATTATATTATATTATATATTATATTATATTATTGACTTGATTTGCTGATTAGGAAACTAAACCAGCAGCAAGTGCATGCCTACCAAAGTGCATAAAAAGACACTTCTCACACGGTCGAGTACGTGTTGGTACAACAAAAGTATCGCAGATGCGCCCTGGATGCCTCTGCCTATTTACTTCCTGGGTCTGTTACAGGTTTTACCCGGACGCTACGCCTCGTTAGACACAAATAGAATGACGATGGCATTCTTCGGTATAAGTGGCCTTGACCTCTTGAGTGCGTTGGATGATGTCAGAATTCCTCGGCAGGATATGATAGAATGGATTTACGCATTACAGATACTGCCACCCGCAGAGGTAGGCACACAGAGAACACAGAGTTAGGCCACGTTGGACGGATTTCCTAGATTTTCCTAGGAAGTTTGTATTGCTTTGCCTGACCCGAGTTGATCGATAATGTGATTACTGCTCTCCGAGAAGGTATGAAAGGGATGGAGTTACACTTTTAACCCTATCTTATCTAGAAGAATTTTTCCACATGGCATCCCAGCCGCCATTGGTGATGCGGAACCTGCCTTAATGAGCTCTTTTTACCTCAACGTTTTATCGGGTGAGTCAGTAGGGACTTTCTACTTGCACCCATGTGCTCCATTGAGGAGAGCGCTAGCTCTGTGGGTCATGGTGGCTGAATCTAGGGTAAATACGTGTGCTGATCGATCGGTTGTCACGGCTGATGTGTAACTGGGACATTAGCTGTGTTGTGACAGACGGGTGCCCAGGCCGATCAAGTAACAATATTATTGGAAGGGCTCAAATATTGTGGAAATTTGTGTGATCAATACATAATGCAATAGCAAAGTCAACTTTGTCAGTGATCGGTCTTTCCTTGCTGATGGGCCAGCGTAGGCCCACTCACTTATTTTGTTCCGATCAAATTTCGCAGTGCATTGGACTTTGGACGGGCTAATAACCAGCTAATGTTGGCTCTTTTGAAATTGCTTTTTGTACGTGGTGTTGTCTTTGCACTCTGGTTGTACAAGACTATGCTGGGTCTCATAGTGCCATGTCATTGCTACGTACTAACATAGAATGGGATTGCCTAATTTCAGGGACGAACGGTCGGCTGTGGTTTCCGCGGGTCTACGAGCACCGGCGCCACCTTCTCACATCCTCAATCAATAACAGCCCATGACACGGCTCACGTGGCTAACACATACACAGCCCTCGCCTGCCTTCTTATACTCGGTGACGATCTCTCTCGGGTAAATCGTCCAGCCGTTGCTGCCGGTCTCGCCGAGCTACAGCTTCCTGACGGCAGCTTTCAGTTCAGCGCTGATGGTACAGAGAATGATATGAGATTTATTTACTGCGCGGCGTGCGTCTGCTATATGCTCAACGACTTCTCAGCAGTGGATGTAGAGAAAGCTGTTCGATACATCATGTCGAGTCTGTCGTACGAGGGCGGATTCGGCCAGGGACCATATTTGGAGTGTCATGGCGGCTCAACCTTCTGCGCCGTAGCCTCGCTCTGGTTATTTAAGCGGATGGACGCCATGACCGATCTACAGATTAAACGTCTGAGACAGTGGTGCCATCGCCGACAGGAATCAGGGTTCCAGGGTCGACCTAATAAACCAGTGGATACGTGTTACTCCTTTTGGATTGGAGGTACTCTGCAGATTTTGGACTCGTATGAGTATACAGATAAACAATTTAATAGGGGTTATATCCTGTCTACTCAGGATAATCTAACTGGGGGCTTCGGTAAGTGGACTACTACTACTCCTGACCCATTGCATTCTTATATGGGAATCGCTGCTCTTTCATTACTGGGCGAATCGGACATAAAACCTCTGTTTGTACCCCTCAATATTAGCCAAGAGGCTGTATCTCACTTGTACAGACTGCAGGCCAACTGGTGAATCATTTCAATAACACCTCTCATAGATCATAGCAGTGAAATCGGTGTCACTAGGTGCCTTAATGCGATTCGTATAAATACTGTTTGCATTGAATACATATTTTTATTTACCATTTGAACCACTGACTATGTGCGTCTGGAAATATTCACACCATAAACAGTTAGATTTCTGGTTTTCATGTACGTGATTGTGATTCAGTATCATTGTAAAGTGCTTTGGCACAGTCTTCGCTATATTACAATGACCAATCTCCTTTTGTGTTACGGTTGATGGTAGGATTCATTTTAAATGGTATACTATATGAATTAAACAGGTACATTGAGCAAGTGCTTAGGGCATCTATATTATTACCGATACTCTGCAAAGTACTCCAGTGTATTGATCATGATTACAACCGGCACAGATTCAGTTGATGATCTCAGCATGGCTCATATACTCAACTTAATGCGCCATCGGTTGGTGACTTTTATGTCTCTGATTTACTGAATTAAATACATATTCTATAGCACAAATGCTTATGACCTTGTGCATGTCTATGTTATGGTGAGTGTAGACCAATTAGGCTATAGCCAAAGGGCAAAGATTCTTTATTTCCATGGAAAGCTCGTTGACTAACGAGACTACATATCCATTGAACAAAAATAGAACGCTATAGAACAGTAGGAGGATACTACTCCCATCTTTCAACACAAAGCGTTCTTATGAGTCTCTTTGGCATGTCGGCTCCCGCCCCGCCACACGCCGAAGAATCTCAGCGATTCGCGTTTGAACTGTTTTTGTTCGTTTCCGCTTGAGCTGAATTGGAAGTTGCAAACGGTCTATAATCTTCGGGAGTTGCCAAGATTGTACAAGAGAATGGGTTAGAGGGTTTGTCCATTACTGCCCATGCATACGTTTAGAGTCGCCTCCAGGCTCCAATCCAAAAACGACTGACTGATTGACCCGCGCACACTGCCACAGTGACTGGGTGAATAGTGCACCTTTGAGTTTGAACCAGTCTCCAGTCCAGAGGACTCGGATCAGAACCGAGAGGAGAGAGAGAGGGCTAAAAGTAACTGCTAAACTCCAGTAGGCAGGTGAGTCACGCTCACAGTCCGTAGAGTAACTCACTAATCACCTTAGTCTGAGTAAATGGTAATTACAGTTAGAGGACCTCTCACACTTTGCTTCCCTGCTAAGCAAAATTAGACTAACGTTAGACTGATTTCTTTGCTTACTTAACTTAGAAGTTAGTCTTAGGTAACTAAGCTCGGGTCTCTGGACTCTAGCCTAGTAGAAGAACTAAACATTTGACTGCCTAGTTAGTCACTATGCTTAAGAGGGCAGTTGGAAATTAGAATGGTCCAGAATTTCATACTGATCTGGGGTTCTGGTCTTGGTCCACGCTTCAAATATTGTTGTACTCCTCTGAGCCAGATATTAAACCAATTTTTGATCAATTATGTCTAAAAAGCCAACAGATGTAATCTGACTTATGAAACTATCTTACAGTTGGATCGTACTCCTGGCAGTCTATAACAACAACCTGGATCCAACTTTTCATAATCTTGTTCCACAGTTTGAAGCTACTAATCTTTCTTTCTATTTATTGTCAGGTTGTAATTCTTCATGATGGCAGTTGGGACGGAGTACCCCAACAGATGTGCTCTAATAGTCGGAACCACTGGGAGATTTCTTCTTTATCTCCCATTCAATGCAGTTGGCCTTCTACTGACTTTATGGGTAGAGACCACAGAACAGCAGCGTGATCGTTATGAGAATGGGCCATGTTATGAGAGATACGTGATACTAGCATTCGCAACTCCAATACTTCTAGTTCTCATAGTGATCTCATTTATACCCGCCATGTTTGGTCTGTTTTTGTATGCATTGATCTATCGAACTCGTCGAAAAGTGTGCGCGCATATGGTTTCACCTTACAGCGATGAAACTAACAATGGCGATAGAAAATCATTAGACGTCGAACAATCAACTCCTTCCATCCAGAACTCCCAAAGAACGCGTAGTATCTCAATATTTAGTGGAAATGTCTGTCTTCTGCCCTCACATCTCGCACGATACAGCAACCTTCGAGCAACTCATCAACGCGCCCGTGACATCGCCGCCATTGTTTTACAAGACTGTGAAGGGTTTGATGAGGAGCGTGAAGGGGTTCTTCGTGAGATACCGGAGAATACGGATATCATTTGTCTACAGGAGGTATTTGATAGGACCGCAGCGAGCATTCTCTCTAAAGGTGAACACCACAGCACTAATCAGGACCATCTATTCAACGTTGAGGTGCATGCTTCACACTGAATCGTGGTACTGCCACACTAGAAGACTCAGTCCAAGAAATCATCGACGGCTTTGTGACTGAGCCGCTGCGGAGTTATGTTCTCTTCTTTAAGGCTGGCTGAGACATGTAC
>Ga0224501_10004984_pt1 | contig 10467 bp, 11 predicted proteins | sample SF_Oct11_sed_USG_4_FD_169105 | JGI IMG/M metagenome (GOLD analysis project Ga0224501, IMG submission 169105) | Sediment microbial communities from San Francisco Bay, California, United States - SF_Oct11_sed_USGS_8_1 | ecosystem: Environmental > Aquatic > Marine > Sediment | place: USA...
CTCCAGAGATTCATCATTTTTTATTATATAGTTTAACAATGGTGCATATGCGACCTAATAAGCATTTACAGGACCCAGAGTGGTAGTGTATCACATGCAGTGACTCGATTAGTCATCAGACTAGTGCCCTGTGTGCCCACCTAAGGGGCATTTATGGTCTGTCTATCCAGTCAGCGATCAGCTTTTAAATTCTGTTCTAAGTTAAACAATTGACACCAAGAAAACTTTAGGAACACCAATCCATAAACAAGGGACGTGCATTAAACCAAAATGATCAGTGTGATAATTTGTGTATGTATATACTGCATTTAAGGCACTCGCACTGTAAGGCATTGTGAAGCCCGACCTGAAGATCATCTTTGATGACACAGACATGGTCTGAGAGTGGGAGATGCTCATGATGATAGAGACAGTCGAAGATGACTTTGTTCTCTGCCAAGAAGTTTAACAAATTGACTGGAGGACGTTGCTCGGAGAAGACACACGTCATAAACAGGAAACAATTAACTTTCCTCATACTTGTACCTCTTTTTTGTAGCCTTTCTTTTTAGACCTAGTTACTCATGTATATGATTGGTATGTGTATGCAATACACAGATTGATGCATATAGGCAGCAATTCTATACTTACTCTAGTGGAAAGAGGTCTGCTGTACGAGGTCGAGGGCTGTTAGCTGGAGCATACAGCAGCGGTGATATTCTTGTCTCTTTCCTATGAGAAGTCAACGAGTGACCAGCTGACAGCGTTTTGTACCACAAGAAATTGATTTGAGAAAGATTATGCTATACAATATGATAGAAGGTCAAGTTTGGGTTTATCGGTCAGTTGTGATGAGGCGTGAATACTCGATTGTGAGATTTTAATTAATTTTCTAATAGGTTTTACGCTCGAGACCATAAAAGCTGCCGTGTGAAGCAAATAGGAGAAACTCTGTGAATGAACCATTGTCACTTGACTTTCAATGCCTAAGGTCTTGAAAAGAGAGCGAAAGAAATACTTACATCATTCCTGCAGAGTGGATCACTTGATGTTGCTCACTAATCACCAACTGATGACTGGCTGAGAATAAAGTCAACTGATCTCGTATACGAGTCACTTTAAATTACAGGTCCATGTCAAGATACGTCAGCCACCAGATGTACCTATGCTGACTTTAACTTTGTAAAATGAAACTATTGATTTAAACTCCAATTTATCTCATCCTGCTTCTATACACTGGATATTGTTGGGATTGCAGCTAAACACGCAATGCCATACCATTGTTTGCACAGGTCGACAGTTGCTAGGCTGCTCAAGCCCTTAGCTGATATTGAGCAGAGCGCAGTATCTCTTGCATGCAAGATTCGAGCACAGGCCCACTTAAAGTGCTTTGGCAATGGGTATATAAAACTATATTTAAGGAGTTAGGACTCTGAGATATGCCTTAATGTAAACCTAATCAATATAATGTATCAAAGACCTATCGAGTTTGTGCGCACTCATATGCCATCTTGCCTGGGTGTTAGAGTATTTCAATGGTTACATACAAATAGGCGCATGCTGTATGTGCTGGTTGCGGCTTGAAGTTTGTTATTAGCTAAATTTTGGTTGTATAAGAGTCCTCTTCTGACCTCGACATGGGGATAATTCTATGGCACTAGCTGTGTATTTTATTCATCCTACATCTGCCACAGCTGCTGGCGGATAGTACAAGTAACTGCTAGCGTCATCATTCAAAATGTTATGCAAGACACATGATGCGATAACTGTATCTCATGCTTTTGACTGTTAGAACAATTTACACTATCAAATCTAGGTGGCACGTTATGTTTCAAACGCAGATCGCTGAACTGCAGGCAACAACGGTGAATCATTAACTCAACTAAGCACCAAGAGGCATATGAAAATAAAGGCAGAGAACCAGGGAGATACATATAAAACAGTTTAATAAGAAACGATTATATTAGATTAAAGCATGAAGCTTCAATATAATGAAGTAAACCTAAATAAAATGTGGTGAAACAGTCTTCATACGCTGGAAACTCAAAGTTCCGCCGCCCAAATAAATACTGTATTTAAACACAGGGCAACAGTCTGGTGATTTACTAGGCTGGCCACTGTTATAACTAATGTCCAATAATCTTAATTTGGATCATTTTACGATAGGAGACATCCCATTCCACGTCATAAGAGGGAATTGACAACTCCCATTTCGATAACATATCTGTATGAGAGTATGGAAGAGAAGTGGCGGTTCTTTATTTAGAGGATGACACATTTCTTTTTTGGCTTTCTACCACTAGGTTTACCATTACTAGAGCCTTGATTTTTATTTCCTGCTGACTTTCGATTCCGTATCTCCCGCAGCAGATCGAAGTAAACCTAAAACCCAAAGAATTCTACATTAACGCTGAGAATTGAGTGAAGACTGTCAGCACACAACGCATAAATTATCACCGGTAAGCAAACTTTCCATCAACAAATTTCGACATTTAAATTGGACCAGTGAGATCCGTGTCTGATTGAATGTGAAGAATGTAGATAAGACAACTCCTAACAAGATGTTTTATTCCGTAGTAGACTCAGACCATACGCTCTACTATAATTATGATACAGCGACTGAACTTCTCGTTACCTTATCAACATGTTCTTTAGTTTTAGCAGAAGTCTCTACATATGGGACATTCCACTCCTCAGCTAATTGTTGAGCTTGTTCTTGTGTAACCTGTCTTTTCTCTGTCAGGTCACATTTATTACCGACCATGATGAAAGGTATATTCTCATCGTTTTTCACTCGCAGTATCTGCTCCCTACAACACGAAGCCAGTAATGTCACATTGGGGGTCTGTAGCATCTAAACTTCTTTCTTTGTATCCTGACCGGTGCCAGGGGTTTGCAGAAATTGGCCTACTGAGTCTTTGATTTAGCGTTTCTCGGGGTAAGTCATTAGGAAAATTTCTGCTCATGCCCGCATGCCCCACAGGAAGGTAACTCTGAAGTAAAGAGGGTGTTGTGAAACATGTAAACGAAAATGGCAAAGGATTGGGCAGCCCAGTATAGATTGGAGGAGGCCTTCACATGGTGGTAGAAATACAATGGCTGATAATAAATATAGCCTTCAACATCTTTCGCAAGACTAATGGTCAACGTCATTTGCTATCAATATGGAAGGTACAGATTCAAAAGGTTTGAATTTGTTGACAAGGGATTCTTGGAATACATAGTCATTGTTGTTATGAGTAATGATAGAGCAACTTTTATAATGGTTATTTCCTTGTTCAGCCACTGAAGTTACATTGTTGAGCTCACTAGTAGCTTTATCTATAACTGAACAAACCATTTTTAGAGAAAGATGAGATCATTTGGTATGACTCAGGTCTAGTCAGCCCACATCGGAAAAATCACAGGGGGAAAATATTGAACAGTCGACGTATGCCCAGCAGGTTTAATTAATGAAAGGCTATTTTTGTCTGTTTCGTTCTAGAGATGGTTTTGTGTTTAACTCTCTTGCGTTTAAAAACCCTCTGATTGACCTTAACTTGGGTGAGAAAAAATACACCTAATGAGAATGTTGTTGGTGAAAAATATTTGTTTCCCTGTTTCGTGTTGAATAGGGATAAGAACTCTGATGGCTGGGATGAACCAACTGTGCTGGAGACCACAGCGACAGCTGTACTCTGCCCTACTTTCTTTGAACCCTACCTTTATTATATGTGTTAGCTGAAGGGCAAGGTGAGCGACATATTGGGGGGGGGGAATTACTACATCAGTTTGTTTGACCATCATACTAGAATCTTATATTTTGTCCCGCTGAAGCTGCCGGGTTAAATAGTTGTTTAGGCCAGTTATGGTTGAGCACGGGCACCATGAGCTAGTCAGTAATGATTTTGTTTTAAGCTAGGATGTGAGGAGCTCACACTCACGGCGTGAAGCCGCTATGATCAGGATTCAAACCCAGGTTCTCATGGTTGCGAGCCCAGCACTCTTCCTCTGGCCTATCCCACACTAGAATCTGGTATGGCCGAAGAGGAGCATGCTAGCCAAGATAAATGTAAATCTACTTTTACAACTAACTCGGATGAACAATAGCCACCGGCATTGTTTTCGTGTTGAGTCTCTGGGTCATTGCGTCTTTTCGTAACCTGGTACAATAACGTACAGGGAACAGAAACATGACACATATCGGCAGTTCAGACCTAAAGTCTCGGGTGCTCTGTAGACTCTCGGACTCAGTAATGGAAAACACACAGAGGAAGCCTTCTCCACTTCTGAAGTAGTTATCCCTGATAGCCACGTAGTCCTCCTGACCAGCAGTGTCCAGGATATCAATCTGCTCTTCCGCCCCGTCCAACACAACCTTCTTCCTGTATGAGTCTGCCTTTGTTGGTTCATAATCTTCCACAAACTGTAAAAACAAATATCACAACTCAAGACCGGTCCGGTCCCAAGACGGCTAAAGTCATGACTAGGAATCGAGGAGGCTGGTGAAGTTGTGTGAAAAGCAGCGCCAGGCAGTATCGATGCATCAAAGACAGTATTGATGCAAAGAAGCATCAACCAAGAGTAGTTACGATGCACGTCTCTACTTAGCTATAATCAGCCCCTCAGGGCACCAAACATGACGAAGGATACATATGTGTTATGCCCTACCAGAGTGTCAACCGGATTGCTACAACAAGTGGTAAAAGATACCATATACATTGTGGAGTATCAAGCCTATAGATGATGGCGCACCACAGCTCAAGGCGCCAAATCGGACAGTCTATAGCCATAACTGCCTATTCACAAAAAACCAAGCCGAACTATGACTTCCGACTGATACCTGCAAAATACCTATCCATCAGCCTGATGGATGCTGTTGTAACAGTGGCTACACAGTGATGTGTGTGCAAAGAAATTCCATGGTTGTACATAGCTAACATAACTGAATGATAAAATGCTAACAATTCATCTACATAGTTGCCTAACTGGGTCAAACACATAATGAATGGAGGCATCACAGTTGGAGCACTAGATACTGAAACACCAAAAGTGTAACAGGACTCAAACAGGACTGAAAACTGCGGAGTTTTTTTTTCGACAAAAGACAATTGAATAGAGAGAAGTTCTAGTTCTAGATCAGTCCTATTCAGACCAGGCTGGAGGAGACTTAGTCAGCCTATAAAGGAGCAATGAGTGCGAGGTGGTTAATTTTGTCAACGTATTCCACAATTGGTTTGAGAGAAACAAGCTGGACAACAGACTAGAAAACAATCCTATCAGTGAGAGCGCGGTCACATCCAGATGATAAGCAATGGCGAAACTGGGTCATAAACTCAACAAAAACCAAGAATCATCAATATTATTAGCAAACGTTATTGGTATTTGCGATACTGTATAGATTGATCTAAGGTATGAATCTGTGACACAACCAACTAGGATTTATACGGCCACACACCAGTTAAGTTTATGAATAATTTTCCTAATCTAACTTTGGCTGCAATATGCACATCGATACCTTATAATTACACGAACATTTGGATACTAGTTATTGCATTCCAATGAATGCCTACCAGCACTTGAAACACCAGTAATTACAGCCTGTATACCGGCAAACCGTTGTAAAAGCCCAAGAGGAACGAAACAAAAACCCTGACGCAAGATCATTGCGAGACATGACAATGACTGGGCACACTAATGTAAACTTACTTTTACCATGATACGAAGACAATTTAATGGTCGACTTACCTCATCATACATAAACTGTAAGGTGAGAGCAGACTTGCCCACTCCTCCAGATCCCACCATGATGACTTTATGAACTGCTGACTTGGCACCAGCCTTGGCTGCCATGATATCAGTGATCTGGAAAAATAAAAAGCCACCCCATCGGTTAGGTGTTCTCATAACTGAACTACTGCTAGTTAAATATAACGTAATTATGTTTACATGTCTATAAAGTATGTCTGAGTGTTAAAATGGTAAAATGCAAACAAATGCTAAAACATTTCAATATTTGCCGTTGAGCTGTCGATGACAAATGTTAAAATCAAGGACAAATGTTAAAAAGTTTCAACATTTGTCAGCGTTTTAACATTTTTTATTTCAGCACTGAGAATGGAGTATTTTAAACTCATCAGCCGTAACCTGTGATGGGCGAGGGCAATTTTTTCTGGTTTAGTTCTGAGTTTGGTGCTGACTATATGCACATATCATAATGGAATCAATTAAAACTACTAGATATTCTAACTCTATAGTACTCTTGTAGTTAGTCAGTGGCTTAGCAGGATGGGTGCGTTGAGTTGATCACTTGATGGAATAACCATGATAAGTCATATAGAAAAGGAAGTCACACCCACTCATCAGTCACTACTTTACTGGCGTCCAGTGACAAGTGGGTGAGTGACTGACTCTGTCTAAGTTAAGTTGAGTGTAGTCCACAGACGACAATTGACCAACACCAAGTCAAGTGACTAGTGAGTCACTGTGAACAGTGAGTAAATGTGAGACTGGACGAGGCTAGAACTAGACTCTAGTCTAGAGAGTAGAGGTAGAAATTTCGATCGACTCAATTCTTTCTTAGTAAGTTAGTAGTCCGTCAATTTGGTTTTGAATGATTGCGATTGAAACTCGGCAATGTATCGCAATTGATCGATCGCTGATCATTCTGGCTGATGTCACACTCGCATAGTGATAGTGACATATACTACAGACAAGACATGGTGATGGGCGGACTAACACTAACAGTAGAGTAGTGGATCATTCAACCAAAATAGTCATTTATATAAGATTAGAACTAGAACTTAGAAGACAAGAGAAACTGAAAGCAGTGTGTGAGATTTATCATTTATCATGATTTAGTAATTTAGTTACAACTTACAGTTACATTTAAAATTTACTTTCACATTGAATGATTGATTCAGATTGTGATTGTCATGATTGATTATCATGATCATTTTACTTTTAATTTTACTTCTACTTCTAGAAAGAATGAGCCCTATGGGAAAACAGCATTTTGACCTACCAAGGTTTACAAAAAATCGTCTGACACAACCGCGCTGATAGTCCGCAGGGGAGAAAGACTGGGTGAGTCCGACTTTGAGTGTCAATTGTGTCTTGTCTCTACCAGTTCCACTAGTTCTTACACAGCTTTCTTCCGTTCTTAAACTAACCGGATATAGCAAATGAGGTCGCTCCTATTGGGCGGAGCTTGATACCACTTTATAACGAGCACACTTTTTCTCAGCTACGTGAGATCACGTGACACTAACTCGCCGGTCCGCCATGATGAATAGTGTAAAAAGTTTTGCAACTGGTGCTCTTAAAGCTCTAAGGCCCATTGTGAACGGCCAGACAGCCTTGAACAATGCTGCCAGAGCTTTACCAAGTGTACAGAGCAAAGGTTTGTATGTCTTTCAAGTGATTTTCATTGCTAACTTTGCAGAAATTAGCCACCGGCGTTTACCCACGCGCCATCTTCATGCTTTTTGCACTCCTGTTGCAGACGGATCACCCAGCCATTAACTGTGAGCTGAACTTTGCTGCGCACAATACTTGCTCCTCGCTCAATATCAGCTACATTTATTGAAAATTTTGCTAGCAAACATACATTCGTAACTATTAATTAACTTGGTAGTTGCCAACCGACCTTCGAAGTAATGACTACTCGGTCACTGCAGCCGCCAGCGTGCTTTTTTTATTTTTGTCCAGAATCATTTATATTTGTCCGGGCAAGTTCGCCTTACACACACATTTCCGTTTTATTCACATTTGAAAACAGCAAATTGTAATATCCATATAGTGGCGATGGGTCAATAGTTGGGCAAGCCTGAATGAGCTGGCTACTTTGGTTCTGATCTTCTGCATGTTCTCTTTTATGGGTTTGCAATTTTACGCGTTTTTTATTTCAATCGTTCCTGATTCAATTTTAAATCACTAACTTCAATAAGTTAACCTTTGTATTCCTGATCATTGGTGGGTGTAACTTACTGCATATCTAACCTCTGTTTTGCAGCAGAGTACTCTGCTGCTGCCCCTGCAGCTAGCACACTGCCGAGGGGTCGCGTAGTGGCTGTCATCGGTGCCGTAGTCGATGTTCAGTTCGATGATGATCTTCCACCAATTCTGAATGCCCTGGAGGTCACTGGAAGAGACAGCAAACTTATCCTTGAGGTTGCACAGCATCTCGGTAGGTCGACTTCCATAGCTTTCTGTTAAACGACTAGATGCTAAATGATGTTCTCTGTCTGCGTCCGTCTAGCTGTTGGAGTACTATCAATGCAATCTCTTCTTTTTTGCAGGAGAGAACACCGTGAGAACCATTGCTATGGATGGTACCGAGGGACTGGTTAGAGGACAAGAATGCATGGACACCGGTTATCCAATTAGAATCCCTGTTGGTCAGGCGACGCTTGGCCGTATCATCAATGTGATTGGAGAGCCGATTGATGAGAGAGGCCCCATTAAAACTGAGCAGTGCGTATTACCAATGAGAGCCTCCACGCTCCTCTGAGCCCGTTTGCTGGGTCATGCCTCGTGGATGACCTTCCTAGTTACATATCATAAAACTGCTTTCCAATGCTCTTCATTCTATGGAACTCACTTGTTACAAAGTTCAATGATCGCTTTGCCTTTTAGCTTCCTACCCATTCATCAGGAGGCCCCCGACTTTGTCGACATGAGTGTCGAAGCTGAGATTCTCGTCACCGGCATTAAGGTTGTGGATCTTCTTGCTCCATATGCCAAGGGAGGAAAAATTGGTAAGTGACTGCCTTCTGATTGTGACTTGGCAAAATCAACAGAATGTATGGTGTGGTTTGGCAGATTTTCATATATTTTTGGTTTCTAGGCCTATTCGGCGGTGCCGGTGTAGGCAAAACTGTACTCATTATGGAGCTGATCAACAATGTAGCCAAGGCTCATGGAGGTTTCTCTGTGTTTGCTGGGGTCGGCGAGAGAACCCGTGAGGGTAACGATCTTTACGAGGAAATGAAGGAGACTGGGGTCATTGACCTTAAGGGAAATGGCTCCAAGGTAAGTACTAGCGCAGAGATTATCTACACCTCCTTTAGCTAGGCTCAATCCAAGCTAGGACCAGTTTAGGGCGTGTGAAGATGGGTGCATTAAATTCAGCTTTCTGATTGCCGTCTTTTGTGGTAGTTGCTCAGTATATGGTGAGCGCTGGTCATGTTGGAAGCTTTTTATGCAAATTGTTACTAACGGAGTCCTTGTTTGCAGGTCGCCCTCGTATACGGACAGATGAATGAGCCCCCTGGCGCCCGTGCCCGTGTTGCTTTGACTGGACTGACTGTTGCGGAGTACTTCCGTGATGCTGAAGGCCAGGATGTGCTGCTCTTTATTGACAACATTTTCAGATTCACCCAAGCTGGTTCAGAAGTGTCTGCCCTTCTGGGTCGTATCCCATCCGCCGTCGGTTACCAACCAACTCTGGCCACTGACATGGGTACCATGCAGGAGAGAATCACCACCACAAAGAAGGGATCCATCACATCTGTACAGGTAAGAACGGCAATACATGGCTTTCACATTGGATCTGTGGCCCTGGTTAGCAGCTTGAGTTCACAATTTTGAATTGACTCGGTTGTTTATTTGAAAAATTTTTCTATGTTATAGGCCATCTATGTGCCAGCCGATGACTTGACAGATCCTGCTCCTGCCACTACATTCGCTCACTTGGATGCCACCACTGTGTTGTCTCGTGGCATTGCTGAGTTGGGTATCTATCCAGCCGTGGACCCTCTGGATTCCACCTCCCGTATCCTTGACCCCAACGTAGTAGGACAGGAGCACTACGATATCGCTCGGTCTGTACAGAAGCTTCTGCAGGTGAGTCTCCATGCTTTGCCACAAAAAACAGTTGACAAGAATTCCATTCCTCACTGGAGACCCCTCTGTCTCACAGCTTTACTCATTAGCAAAATGTCAATGGGATTATCTTTTATTGCAGGATTACAAGTCACTGCAGGATATCATTGCTATCCTTGGTATGGATGAGTTGAGCGAAGATGACAAGCTGACTGTAGCCAGGGCCCGTAAAGTACACAAGTTCCTGTCCCAGCCTTTCCAGATGGCCGAGGTGTTCACCGGTCACGAGGGCAAGTTCGTCTCACTGGCAGATACCCTTAAAGGCTTCAAGGCCGTGCTAAGCGGCGAGCTCGATCACCTTCCCGAGGTTGCTTTCTACATGACTGGAAACATGGAAGATGTGGTGAAGGCCGCTGAGAAGCTAGCAGCCCAGCAGCAGTCGTAATCGATGACCTGCACCTAGGACTATTCAAATCTTTTTGGTGTGGTTGGGGCCGCACAATAATTATGACTGTACCGAGAGTTCGTTGTAGAGTGTCATGTGTGTGAATGTACAAGAATAGTGAACTGCATTTCATTTTCCAGCAGCTGTACATCAATTGACTACCACTCTCTCTTATGTCAACATGACATGATGCCAAATACACTTGTAGAGATGGTACCTATGCACACTTTATTCAGATG
>Ga0224501_10004985_pt1 | contig 10463 bp, 7 predicted proteins | sample SF_Oct11_sed_USG_4_FD_169105 | JGI IMG/M metagenome (GOLD analysis project Ga0224501, IMG submission 169105) | Sediment microbial communities from San Francisco Bay, California, United States - SF_Oct11_sed_USGS_8_1 | ecosystem: Environmental > Aquatic > Marine > Sediment | place: USA...
AGTGAGAGGATCCCGAACAAAGTACATTCCTCCACGATGCGACACACTACGCACTCACGGAATCTGCCATAGTCCAGACGAAATATGTAAAAGAATACGACATCCGCTAGCTTATTACCGAAGAAGACTAAAGACTGTAAAATCGGAGATTTCCGTGGAGCGACAGGAAGAAGAAAAAGCTTAGCATTTCGGTAAAGCGCGCGCACCTATATTTCTAGCGTATGTAGAATCGAGTTCTGTTGAACTGTTCCAATGTTTATTTCTCGATACGCTCCACGCACATTGAAATATGAAGCCGCGTCCCGCATGTTCGTGTGGTTACAGGTGTTCCACTACTACAATCGAGAAAACCTTAGAAGACCCACAAAAAAATCTCAATTTGAGCCTCTTTTCCAACTTCAGAATTAGAAAAAACTTTTATGTGAAATCCATAAACGACCAACTCTCAGAAGACCGAGAAATTAAGCCTTGATTAAGAGGCAAAGTAAATGGAACGCATCTTAGTAACTGGCGGAGGCGGATTCATCGGAAGCCACCTCGCGAGACATCTCTGTCAACAGGGGCACTTTGTCAGGATAGCTGACATAAAGTTTGATGACTACATCGAAGAGAGATACTATACAGAAAAGCTCAAATGCGATTTGAGAAAATGGGAAAACTGTCTATTAGCAACAAAGGGAATCGACAAAGTCTACAATCTCGCCGCTAACATGGGAGGCATTGGATTTATCACTTCCGTAGGCGCCGAAGTAATGCATGACAATGTACTCATCAACACCTACATGCTTGAAGCCGCCAGACAAAATAAGGTGAAAAGATTTTTGTTCAGCTCCTCTGCATGCGTTTATCCAACATACCGCCAAACAGACCCAAACGTGAAAGGCTTAAAGGAAGAAGATGCCTACCCGGCGGACCCAGACAACTTCTACGGCTGGGAAAAACTCTTCACAGAAAAAATGTGCGAAGCATACCAAAGAGACCACAGCCTGGATATTCGCATAGTTAGATATCATAACGTCTATGGACCCGAAGGAACATATAAAGGCGGAAGAGAAAAATCCCCAGCCGCCCTATGCAGAAAAGTGGGAGAAGCTCATGACCCGGGAACCATAAACATCTGGGGAGATGGAAAACAAACGCGATCATATTGCTACATAGACGACGCCGTAAAAGGAACAGCAATGCTCATGGAATCAGACTACAACAAACCAATAAACATAGGCTCAGACCGGCTCATCACAATAGACAAGCTAGCTGACATTATCATAAAAATCTCAGGAAAAACCATAACAAAAACATACAACTTGACAGCACCACAAGGAGTCAGAGGCAGAAACGCGGACATAACCCTTACCAGAAATGTATTAGGCTGGGAACCAGAAATAACCCTTGAAGAAGGACTAGAAAAAACCTACAACTGGATAGAAACGAAAGTAAAGGAAGATAGAAAAACTCTCAGTTAACTTCGCGCGCGCATCTTATGTGTTCAAAGATACGTTGTTGCTTCCGCGTAACCTCGTTTGTACAATCTTATGGTGTTTACGTCCGCGGACGCAAACTGACCGAAACTACCAGTACTGTTCAAAAGTGAAACAGTAAAATTACTTACATATGGGTCAAACTTATAGTCAACAAGAATGTAATCAACTTTGGAAATAATAGTGTTCACATACTCGACTACAAGATCTCGTTTTGATGGATCGTTCAAGAGAGGTGTAGGCACCACATGTGCATATAGTCTGCTTGAGACATGAGGAAAAATTCTGTCCTGAGTTAAGATAGACGCGTCAGATGGCATCATCTGTATCACTTCACTAAGCAAAACTTCGTGATGAGTTACTTGCGGAAAACCACCATCTTGATAATAACTTGGATAGAAAATGTTCAGAACAGGGCTTAAAGGGCTGGAAACGACTGATATAACGACACTGCAGACTAATACAAACATTAACAAGCCTTTAGCTCCTCCAAATTTGTGTTTTTCAGCAACACATTTCGACACCTTCTTGAACCCGAGAAGTCCCGCAACAAAAATAAAAGAAATCATATATGCACTGTACTGATGTTTTGACAGAACGTGATGTACAGCAGTCTGAGACATTATGGAAAAAGCAAGCCACGGGACAGCTGCCAAAATAACACTATCAAGAACGGGTAAGAAAGCCAGCGGAGCGAAAAAAAGAACAATGTATAACCCTTTTAACTGCCAATCAAAACTCAACAGTTCTAGGAACCTTAAAGGCTGAGAAACGGCTGCAAAAGGAATTTCCCAGACATCCGTTACTCCTAGAATACCGAAATTTCCAGCGCCCACGAATTCGTAAGCTAGATCAGGGTTAATAGAAAATAATGTGCTCCTAAACCATAAAGTGAAAAGGTACCAGGTAGCGCCCATGGCTACCGTGATCGGCATCATCAAAATCTCTTTGCTTTTCAAAGTCTTTTCCTTAACGAGTAGAGACAATTGGTCCTTATGTCGCCATCCAACGTAAAGTCCGATGAAAACAACCACGATAGCCGCGTGCTCTTCGCACATCATCGCCAAGACAAGTAAAACAAAAAATCTTAGCCACTTGCTCTTCATCAAATAGTAAAGCGATAAGGAAAAGAAAAGTGGTAAGAAAGCTTGCATATGAAAGTCATGCCAGTTTAAAGCTTGGATAGGAGCATACAACAAATACATTAACGCAAAAATAGTCCCCTGCACCCTGCTTTTTAAAGCGTCCCTAGCAATCCAAAAAATGGGGACCGCTCCAAAACTTATGATGGAAGACTGAAGTACCAGCAACATTTCCGGCGAAGGAAAAATTGCATAGACAGGCATTATGAGAAACATGATAGGACTAAAATGTATCGCAAAAAAAACGCCGCTAGGAACGTAAAGAGACTCAACCGTTGAATATAAAAAGCGGCCAGCAAACAATGTAGTCCACAAAGATTGATTAATAATGCCAAGGTCTGCCGCATAAACCCTGAAAGCATAATACTTCAAGATTGTGAGATAAGAAAAAATTACAGCATAAACCATAACAGTTGTAAGCACCACTAAATCGCTGTAGTCTAGTCTCCAAACCTTTCGGCTTAAGCGTTTCTCTAGGCTTTCAAATTTAGCAATCTTTAAAGGTATTTGCATTGTCTAATCCACCAACTTCTACCTGTTCGGTTAAAAAAATAAAATGGGCTCACCTTCATAACCCCTCTTGTATAAATAAATCTGGTGCGCGGGCGCCTCCGCAAAGGGACCGAAATTCTGCTTGAATATCGTGCTGTTAAAGATTAAATCGCTTGCTTTATAATACACATCAGTTGTCACATCCACTAATATATATTCTGACTTACTAATGAGCTGGTCTATATAGGCATGCATATATTCGGACGCATACTCCACTGCACGAGGAAGTGGGCATACGTAAGCGTTAAGTCTGCCTGAAAAGTGGGGAAATATATTGTTTTGCGTCAAAATCGAGGCATTCGGAGGCACGAGCTCTACAATCCTTTGGAGCGTTACAGCATGCTCAGTAATTGTTGGCAAGTAGTATTCAGAAAAATGGGGAACGGACACATTCATTATGGGTAATAATGGGCTTAGAGGACTTATAAAAAGCGAAGATATCAATCCAAGAACTAACAAGTTTCTGACCAGAGCACCAAATCTGGTTACATTCAAAGTAGGAATATATTTCCTTGTTCCCTCCACTGCTGCTAAGAATACGAATGGAATAAAATACAATGGGTAATGAATACCTAACACGTAATAATCTTGGCGATTTGAAAGAAGAGCTGGACCCAACCACGCCAATGTGATGAGTACGATGCTACTTCTAAAAGGTAAAAAAAGTAGTGGACCAAAAATGAGAGCAACAAAAAGAAGTTTCAAATGTGCATCGTATGCTAACGCCTCGAACACTTTCAACGGATTCAGAACAACATGGAAGGGCATCATGATAGGGTCATCTTGTATTCCGAGCACGGACCAATGATCTACGGCTCTGTAGAATTTGGAGAATTTTGGGTTAATGGGGAAAAAGGTGGTTTGTATCCACTTGGCAATAAGGAACCACGAAATAGCCAGTGTTATGGTTATCAACGGGATTAAAATTCTTCTATCAGTGAGAGCTTTCTGTTTTAAAGTTGTGAAAAGAATTTGTCTGTACGCCCAAAGGGAATAGGCTCCTATGAACAGCACAACCAAAGGCACGCTTTCTGCAATGGCAAGCCCGAGAATAATGAACGTAAAATATTTTGTCCACTTTTCATTCCTTAAATAATACATAGCTAAAAAGAAAAAAAGTGGCAAGAAACATTGCACGTGAAAATCAAACCAGTTTGCACCGTGTAGGAGAGGATACAGGAAGTAAGTTGTGGAGAAACCGACAGCTACTAGTTTGCTGTTGAGACTGTCTCGGGCGAACCAATAAAGTGGGAGTGCCCCCAAAGCTATGATGAATGATTGAAACACGAAAAGAGTTTCCGGTGTCTGATGAATGGCATAAACTGGCAATACTAGAAACAGGATTGGACTAAAATGCAGTCCAAAAAAGCTACCGCTTGGGATAACATAAAGCTCAGGCGTAAAATAGAACAATTTTCCTCCGTTTAGGGTAGTCCAAAGGGCTTGGTGGTAATTTCCAAAGTCCCATGCATAGCTTCTGAACGCATTGTGTTTCAGAATAGTGAAATACGAAAACACAACGGTATACATGGCAATGAACAGGTAAACAATAAGTTCACTCAAATCCCTTCTAAGCATTCTTTTGCTAAGATAATTCTCCAGGCTCTCAGCAGTTAAGCCTCTGAGGGCTGTAATTTCCTTCTTGATACCTGAAAAAGTGATTTTACTCATGTCCTAAAATTTCCTATTTTAAGCAACATCTATTCTCAGTGATTTCGTGTTTTATCCTTAAGCGCATTTATAACAATTGCGAAAATCTCTCATGTCGATGGTGAAATAATATAGGATTGATTATTGGTGGCCGTAAAGTTCTTGAGGTTTGAAAAGTTATAAATATATATCTATAGCAAATCAAATGTCAAATCTGAATTTGATTGGTGACAAAAGACGGGAAAAGTTTCCAATAAAACTCACCTCTCATTGCTTCTTCCGGTGCACAACGAAGTCAAAAGTATAGGGCCTATAATAAACGAGTTCTATCATGAGATCGGTAGCAAAGTTGGAATGGAGATTATTGTACGCGAGGGTGGGAGTACTGACGGAACAAAAGAGGCCCTAACCAAACTTAGCCAAAGCATACCCATGAAACCAATTTTCCAAGAAGAAAGAGGAGGATATATGAGAGATGTGAAGGACGGCTTGAAACAAGCAGATACAGAATACTTGCTTTTCATAGATTCAGACGGACAATACGTTGCATCTGATTTCTGGAGATTATACGAAAAGAGAGACGACTATGACATGATTATCGGTCACAAAACAAAACGTGCAGACCCTCCTCATAGGATATTTCTCTCAAAAGTGTTCCATGCAATAGTTAAAGCTCTTTTCAAGCTTCCACTTCACGATCCCGACTGCGGCTACAGAATTATGAAGAAGACAGTTATTGACAGCATTGTAGACGAAGTTAAATTCTTAGAGGATAGCTTTTGGACCGAGTTCACAATTAGAGCCTTCAAGAAAGGATTCAAATTATTGGAAGTTCCAATTCAGCACCGGAGGAGATTTTCAGGAAGTACCAAAATGTACACGCCAAGTAGGCTTCTGAGAATAATTGTTTTCCAGCTTGTGGGTTTGTTCAAGCTTTGGAGAGAACTGCGGGCATATGAATTGTAGCAAACAGCAGATTTCCAGGCGGACTTGTAATTAACTAGTTTGTTCCTATAGTGTCAAGCTCAATGGAGGTCCTAGTCAATGAAAGTCGTGGTCATAGGAGGAGGTCTTACAGGCTTAGGCGCTGCTTATAGATTTGCTCAGAAAGGCTACGATGTAACTATATTGGAGAAAGAAGGCCATTTAGGTGGGCTAGCTTCAAGTTATTTTATTAATGGGTACTCCATTCCAAAGACGTACCATCACATAATGGTAGGAGACCTCACTACTCTTAGTTTGATAGGGGAATTGGGGCTACATTCGAATCTTTACTGGAAACGGCTCAAAACAGGTTTCCTGTACGATAAAACCACTTATGATTTTTCTTCTCCCCTCAACATTCTAAGGTTCAAGCCTCTCTCTCCCCTTGATAGAATAAGATTCGGCCTTATGGTATGGGACGCGAGAAAGAAAAAAAACTGGATGCATCTTGACGACGTAAATGTGAAGGACTGGGTTTGTGAGAACTATGGCATTGGAGTCTACGAAAATCTGGTAAAATATATTGTAGTAGACAAATTCGATGAGCCTCCTGAAAAAATCTCGGCAGCATGGTTGATGAGTAGATTTGGACATGAATCGAGATCGGTGTCAGACCGTTTCGGCTATATCCTCAATGGTGGCATACAACAGATTATTGATCGTCTGGAAGAAGAGATCAAGAGAAATCGAGGGGAAGTGAAGACTCAAAGTGGCGTAGAAACGGTGGAAGTCAATCAGGGCGAAGTTGAAGGCGTCGTTTATGGAGAGGATGAAGGATTTATTGAAGCTGATGTCGTGATAAGCACAGTTTCTATACCAATACTTCTTGAAACCGTTGCAGATTTCCCGCAACCTTACAAGGAGCGCCTCGAACAAATAAGGTATAAGGCGTGTATTTGCGTTACGCTGGGTCTGAAAGAGCGGGTGAGTGAATATTATTGGCTCAACATCGTAGGTAACTACCCTTTTGTTGGGCTATTCGAGCACAGACACTTGAACATCGACCGTTCCCCCACAGGGGTAATGTATGTTGTAAAATACTTAGATACTGATCATCCGGACTGGGGCAAATCAAGTGACTATATAGTGGAGTACTACTCGGAAAAGTTGGAGGATATATTTCCACGGCTAAGAGGAAAAATTCTCTGGTCTCGGGTTTTCAAAGCGCCCTATTCGACTCCCGTATACTTCACCCATTTTGGGCGTTACATGCCAACCATGCGTTCACCAATTCATGGACTTTACATCGCTGGAATTTCGTGTATCTATCCCAGAGACCGTTATATGGGAACAGCCCTTAAGTCAGGCTTCGAAGCAGCCGAAGTTGTGATAAAAGACTACGAAAATCTATAAACTGTGTGTTTTTGTATATCTCTTAGCAAGTGTCCAAAAGATGAAGAGAATTCTTTTAATCAACAACAGGTCTTCGTCTACTGGAATTGGGAATTACGGTTACAATCTGTTCATGCATCTTAAGCAAATAGGCCAAAAAGATATGGATTTCATTACCTTGCAGAGCCCTGCAGAGGACAGCTATGGTAACATCATAAGCTCTTTCGGTCAGAAAGTCAAGAGGACGATAGATCACCTACGATTCGTAAGCAGAATACCGCGACATTACAAAATTTATCATCTTCTCAATCCTACCTTGGGTATCCTATTACTAAGATATCGTCCCTCCGTTGTGACCGTACATGACATTGCTCCCTTCATACCAATGGCAAGTCGTGACATGATAACCCAATCCTACGGTCTGGACACTCCGATTCTTATGGCCATGCAAATCAACATGAGGTTTGTAAGAAACGCAGATAGAATCATAAGCATGTCGCAACATACAAAAAAGGACCTCATATCCGTATTGGGGGTAAAATCCCAGAGAATAAGAGTTGTCTATCCGGGAACTGACCGGGATCTGTTCACTCCCAGAGATCTGAAAAAGGCTCGTCGAGACCTTCACCTTCCCCTTAATAGGAAGATAATTTTGCACGTAGGAGTTGACGAGCCGAGAAAGAATATCCGAACGTTGATCAAAGCTTTTTACTTGGTCAAGAAAAAGTTTCCAAGAGCTTTGTTGATAAGAATTGGGGGAATGCGCAGCAATACACGTAGATTGGTCTCATCGCTTCACCTAGAAGACGCGATACTCCATTACCAAAAAGTGGCAAATATTGCCTTTTTTTACAATGCCGCCGATTTATTTGTGTTTCCCTCATATTATGAAGGTTTTGGCCTTCCTTTGGTAGAAGCAATGGCTTCGGGTTGCCCAGTAGTCGCTGGAAACAGCTCTTCCATTCCAGAAGTTGTGGGAAAAGCCGGGATAATATTCCCTTCGTCTGATGTAAAAGCACTAAGCGAAAGTATTTCCAAAGTGCTAACGGACCAGAACATGCGATCTATTGTGATAAAGAATGGTCTTGAAAGAAGTCTCAAATTTGACTGGGGAGTATGTGCAAAACAGACGCTGGAGGTCTACAAAACCTTGGGTTAATAGGATCGAACAAAGGGGAATTTCCAAAAATGACTGAAGATTCAATTATGAAGAAACCACTTTTCTCTGTTATAATACCGACGTTGAACGAAGAAGCAAGGATATGGAGACTTCTACAAACGCTCGAAAGACAATCATTCAAAGACTTCGAAATAGTGGTGGTTGACGGCGGTAGCGCAGATAAAACGGTTGAAGTTGCTGAGAAGTTCTGGGCAAAAGTCTTCGTAAAAAAGGGGGGCAAAGAATTCCCTTCAAGGAACATAGGTGCAAAACTTTCGAGAGGAATCGTCTTGTTGTTCTTGAGTGCAGATGTTATCCTGTCCCTAGACGCCTTGAAACACTTAGCCAAAGAGCTTGAGAAAGATCAAGATATCTGCGGAATATGTGGTGTAGGAATGCCCTTTGAAGCTCCTCTCTGGATGAAGATCGAATATCTTTTCCATTGGAGATTGCTTCGTCTATGGATGAAATTGACGAAGGATTATCACGCGAGCACGAACTTTATGGCAGTTCGAAAAGACGATTTCCACAAGGTGGGTGAGTTTACAGACGAAATTTTTGCAGATACAATCTTCTTCAACAAGTTGGGAAAGAAATGTAAGGTAAAGGCTATCTCGAAATCGTTAGTTTTTGTCTCAGGGAGAAGAGCTGAAGGGATGGGATTCGCAAGATTCACCACGCACTTCCTTTGGGTTTTTCTCTTTGATTATTTTCCGTTTTTGAGAAAGAGTTCGGTTGTCAAGTTTTTGCAAAGTTATTCCTCAGATTTTAGAGCGCGAAACCGCTAGTTCAAAGGAAAGCCTTGGCGCAGGTTGTGGAAGAATGTTACATGCGTTTTCACCAGACTCGCGGTGACATGAATACCCGTTTAAATATTGTTTGTCTTTATAATTAACTAGCATTCGAAGCAGCTTGAACGGAAGAATGGGAAGTGCCCTCTGTGTCGCACCGTTTTATTCGAGAAAAATTTGCTGAATACTATAAGGGCCATTCTTCCTCCATTCCGCCTCCAACTTCTATCGAAAAGCGTGAGTTTGGTTTTCTCTTATTGGATGAGAAGATTATGCTTAGGCACAAAGGCTTCAGAGGCGTGGACGACCTCAGATTTTCCTTGAAGAAAATTGTTCCCTCTGACGTTTATTTTTCAAGCGCCTATTATGAGAGGCCTGAGGAGGAAATGAAGGGGAAGGGGTGGCTGGGAGCCGACTTGATTTTTGACATCGACGCTGATCATATTCCAACTCCCTGTGGCAAGGTTCATGACATTTGGGTTTGCAGTAATTGTGGTGCCGTCGGTAGGGGCATGTCGCCTAAGGAGTGTCCCACTTGTAGGGAACAGAAATTCAATGAAAAAACTTGGCCTTGCGAAGTTTGTTTGGAGTCAGCAAAGGTTGAAGCGATAAAGCTTATAGACATGTTGACGAAAGATTTCGGTTTTTCCTCGGGAGAGTTAAAGGTGGGATTTTCGGGGCATCGGGGATACCATGTTCACGTGGAGAGCGAAGAGGTTCGAGCGTTGGATTCGATGGCTCGCAAGGAAATTGTTGACTACGTCCTGGGGACAGGTTTGGAGGCTGAATTTCATGGTTTAGGGGAGAGGGGCGGAAAGGGGTCGCGGGTGCTTGCCGGTCCAGACTTGTATGATTTGGGATGGAGAGGAAGAATAGCTCGGGGAACCTACGGCCTTCTCCTCACAGCGTCTTCAGAAGAATTGGAAAAAATAGGGTTAAAGAAGAGAGTTATTGATATTATAACCCAGCATAAAGAGTCTCTTTTGGAGAGTTGGAAAGAAAAAGGACCTTGGGGAATAATAAAGGGCATAGGGACGGAGAGCTGGCGAAAAATAGCTCAATATGGCGTGGAAAAGCAGTCGGTAAGAATCGACACCGTGGTTACCACAGACGTCCATCGTCTGATAAGACTCACAAATACGCTACATGGAAAAACTGGTCTGAAAAAAATTGAAGTGCCCATCACAGGCATCGAGCACTTCGATCCCCTTAAAAGCGCCGTGACCTTTAGGGAAGGCACAGTAACGGTCCTTGTTTCAGACGCTCCTCAATTCAGACTGGGAAACGAAACCTACGGTCCATATAGAGAACAGAAAATTGAAATCCCCACAGCGGCGGCGTTGATGCTTCTATGCAAAGGAGCAGCACAGGTGGT
>Ga0224501_10004986_pt1 | contig 10462 bp, 6 predicted proteins | sample SF_Oct11_sed_USG_4_FD_169105 | JGI IMG/M metagenome (GOLD analysis project Ga0224501, IMG submission 169105) | Sediment microbial communities from San Francisco Bay, California, United States - SF_Oct11_sed_USGS_8_1 | ecosystem: Environmental > Aquatic > Marine > Sediment | place: USA...
CAAGATTAATACTGTAAGCTGTATAGAGATTCGCATCAAGAAATGCATCATCCACGCCTTTTACAAAAACTGTTTGAGGAGTATCCCAGCAGTTTGCCCCCGGACAGACATTGTCAAAAACAAGATTGAACGATGGGACCCATGCTCCGTTGGTCTGCCCCACTACTCCTTCTGCTGTATTTGTACTGGAAACAGGTATGGAAACGGATGTTCCTGATGCAGGAGCTTTGCTGAGAACAACTGTAAAAGATGAAGAGGGTGCGGTCTGGTCTTCTTCCGTGACTGTAGAATAAGTAGAGAGAACAACACCGGCGCCTGCAGGAGTTGGAATGACCGTTGTCGGATTTTGGGGATTATTAAAAAGAGAAGCCAGGATCAATAAATTCGCCCAGCTGTTATTTGGAAAATCTTTTATACAGGAAGTACTGGAGAAAAAAATAAAAAAAGATAAAATTAAATTTACAACGGTTCGCTTCATCCTGACCCCCCTGCATCAAACAAATTCATCTGATATCTATATAATGGTCGTATTCATAAAAGGAGGCAAGAAGTTTTATGATTTATATCATAAAATAATATTTTTTTTTATTTTTTCTAACCGAAAATCGTCTGGATTCTAAACTATAAGAACTAACAACAACTCTTTTCTAGTCAGAAAGCATTATTGCGCATGCCTTCGCATCAAACAATTCTGTCTTCGCGTATTTGTTTTTTATGCCTGAGCGGATTGTATATCCGCACGAACAATCATGAAAGTTTTTTTGGTATTGCCATTACAGGAGTGAATTTCAAAATGATGCATGCTGCAGTCTTAACAGATCATACAAATAAAAACATATACAGGTTTTTCTTTATTAAGTTAAAATTTTACCCGGGAAAGGATATTACTGTTCGGCGCAGAGGATTTCAGCGGGACGGGCTACACCGCATGTAATAACGCCCCCTCCATCATTGATGGATCGTGAATCGATGGCACCGGTCCAGCCCTGGTGTGCAGAACCTGATGTCCAGCCAAGACAGGTCCAACCTGAATAATCCCAGTTTACATCCAGACCGGTCCAGATATATTTATGATTTGTACTGGTAAATGTTGTTCCAAGAGTTCCAAAAGTAAAAATAGAATTCGCATTTGTCGTCATTAAAGATGCTCCATCATTGGCTCTCGCATATGTTGTATTGGGAGCTAAAACCCAGTCCTTAATGTGGGTATTAAAAATAGAGATGGTTGGATATCTGGAATTCATAGAACCAAGAACACCTTTATAACCATTGATCACGCCGGGAGGAGCATTCGCCATGCAGTAATTATCAACTTCTTCTGCACCATTTGCATTGCCATTATAGGCCTGCCAGTATCCGCCGGCAAGTGCTGCATCTGAATCAAATGCTCCAGTATGTGATCCCGTTCCAGCAATTGCATCCCTGGTTACAAACATGAATTTTTCATCTTCTATATTGGTTACCGGTATACTTATTGCGCCCTGTCCGCTGTAATTTCCGTCACCGCTTACAGCTCCGGTTGATGTTACATTAAACGTTGGATCACCCGAGGCAGGATTGGCCCGATCCATGGTTATATCCTGACGACTCAGTACAGAAATTGTCTGCGGAATATACCAGTTGGCAGGAGTAAACGTGATTACCGCCGAAAGTGTAAAACCTGTCACCGGTATCCATAATCTCTGCTGTGCAGGAAGTGTTGCAGGAACATTATACGTAAGAACAACATTTGCTGTGGGTTTGGAATTCAAAACGACTGTAAACTCATCATTTGCCCCCGATTCGGCAACTGTTTTACCCACAATATTTAAATATGTAATTCCTGCTGAATCGTTATCTGATGTACTTCCGGTGATATCCGTTGGATTGAGCCCGTTATAAGCTGTATCTGTACTTGTTGCAGCGGCGGTAACAATGGTCCATGCGCCTGCACCGTCGACAGAAAAATCATCGACGCCTGTAACCGTTACGGTATGGGCAGCGACATTATTCCAGTTTGTACTGTCAAAATTAAGAACAGAAGGCGAAATAGTCGCTTCTGAAGTATCATTGCTATTTAAATTCACGGTTACGGTTCCCGTAGGTTCTGTATTCAGTATGATGCTGAAAGTTGTTGTGGTTCCGGTTTCAGATACAGAAAAGCCGCTGGTTGCAGAATAGGTAAATCCCGCCGCTGCTTCGCTGTCCGTATTGGTTACGCTTACGGTCTGGTTGGGAAGCGGATCATAATTCGCATCGGTGGTTAGACCAGTATCAATCGCAAGATTTACATCGTAAGTAATCGGCCCGTCAGAATTGGGATCATCCTGGGGCGTAACCGTTACTGTATGAGCGGCTGCATTATTCCAGTTTGTATTGTCGAATGTAAGAGTGGCAGGCGAAACCAGTCCCTCTGTTGAATCGCCGGTTGTAACATTGATGACGACTGTGGTTGCAGCCTGGGGAGGCGAAGTAAGCACCACTGAAAAATTTTGAGGTACACCAAGCTCTGAAGTTCCCAGTACCGTAACCGACGGAGTAAATCCTGCAGAGTCGTTATCCACATTGTAAAAATTTACGGCTGGAAGAGCTGCAGACCCTGGAGTCAGAGCGGCATAGGCTGTATCCGTAGAAGTGGAAGAATCCAGATCGATAGTATAGGGAGTATCAATGTCTATTACAGGGGTTGCCAGGTCATCCACGCCGGTTACTGTAACCGTTTGAGGAGAATACCAGCAATTGGCTCCGGGACAGGTGTTGTTAAATGTAAGACTTGCAGGAGAAACAGTTCCTTCGGTTGTGGCGCTGCTTGCAATATCTATTACCACATTTTTCCCAACAGCTGGAGGCGAATCAAGAACGACACCGAATTTATCTGTACCGCCGGATTCCGTTGTAAAAAGACCTGTTGTGGGAACAATAATGACAGATGTGGAGCCCGGCGAATCATTGTCCAGATTATAGCCGACCACATCGGGCGGATTGTAGCCGCTGTAACGGGAATCGCCGCTTGTTGCAGCTCCAAGTGTAACGGTATACTGTGTAAAAGATGAAGGATCCACTCCGGTATCATCCACACCTTTTACGAATACAGTCTGGGCTGTGCTCCAGCAGTTGGCGCCTGGACATACATCATCAAAAACAAGGCTGATGGGACCGGTTACCCATCCGGAATCCAGAGGGCTGCTAATTTGACCTTCCGAAGCATTCCCTGTTATAGGTATGGTTACAGTTTGACCGGGCGCAGGAGCAGTATCCAGAACAACTGTAAAAGAATCGGAAGCAACGGTTTGTTCTTCATGAGTTACAATCGATGTCTTTGAAACAATTGCTGAAACAGGACCAAGAGTTGCTTCATTATCCAGATTGTAAGCGCTTACATTGACTGGATCGCAAGCTGTAAAAAGAGGATCGGCAGTTACAGCAGCACCAAGATCAACTGTATAGGAAGTATATAGGCTTGCATCTAAAACCAGATCATCAACACCCTTAACAAAGACTGTCTGCGGTACATTCCAGGTTGTATCATCAAAAATTAAATTAAAACTTGCCACCCAGGTTCCGTCAGCCGGGCCCACCTGTCCTCCTTCTACCGTATCGGTGCTGGATACAGGGATGGAAACAGTATTGCCTGCAGCCGGTGCACTTGATAAAGTCACATCAAAAGTTGACGTTGGGACAGTCTGATCTTCTTCTGTAATGATTGAATATGATGTTAGATTTGCACATTCAGACCCACCGGAAGTTGTTGGTTGGCCTGTGTTGTTTAGAAAAGAATCCAGAAGGAGTAAATAGAGCCAGTTGTTCTCTGGAAATTTTCTAGTACAGGATGAAAAAAGAAATCCTGTTATTAGAAAAATCAGTAAATTTTGCCCAATTTTCTTCATAAAAAACAATTTGTATAAATATCGGAAATTTCCGGATGCTTCTGAAATTCTTCCCGAGGACCTTTAATAAACAAGTACTTTTATGTTTTTTTTCAATTTTTTTATATTTTTTTATATTTTTCCTGCAATAAACTCCAATTAAAAAAAATAAGCAAATATAACTATATTCAGGATGTTTTTTTGTTTATTATTGTACTTTTAAAATTCAAATAAATTTCACAAATCCTTTGATCAATGAAATTACGTACACATAGTGATTTATTTTATCAAAGGATTTTCAGGAACAAATCAAATCCAAAAAAGAATTCAATTGGATAAAAAAGACCTGAAAATTCAGAACTTAACGGGATCCGGAAGCCGCTTCTTTAATCAGTCCAGCAGCAATTTCATTCCTTTGAATTTGACTGGTTCCTTCATAAATTTGAAGTATTTTTGCATCGCGAAAGTATTTTTCAGCGGGATATTCGCGGACATATCCGTAACCGCCGAGAATCTGCACTGCATCGGTTGCAACAGCCATTGCAGAATCAGCAGTGAAGCATTTTGCCATGGCAGAAAACTTTGCAGCATCTTTATGTCCTGCTTCTGCAAGTCTGGCTGCCTTGTAGGTTAAAAGGCGGCCAGCTTCAATTTTCATGGCCATATCTGCCAGCATATGCTGGATTGCCTGAAAGCTTGAAATTTTTACGCCGAACTGCTCTCTTTCACGTGCATACTGAATTGCTGTGTCGAAAGCTCCCTGAGCGGTTCCTACAGCAGAAGAAGCAACCACAGGACGTGACAGGTTTAAGGTCTTCAGAGCATGAAGAAATCCTTTATTCTCCGACATGCCGATTAAATTTTCTTCAGGAATTTCACAGTCTTCAAATATAAGCTGGCGTGTTTCAGAGCAGCGAATACCGAGTTTTTCTTCTTTTTTCCCGAAAGAAAATCCCGGAGTATCTTTTTCTACAATAAAGCATGAAATTCCTCGGGGACCTCTATCCTTGTTTGTCATTGCAAAAACAGTATAAAAATGGGCCTGACCGCCTCCTGAAATCCATTGTTTGGTGCCGTTCAGAACATACCGGTCGCCTTTTTTAACCGCTGAAGTACGCAGAGCAGGAACATCGGAACCTGCTCCGGGTTCTGTAAGCGCAAATGCTGAAATTTTATCTCCGGATGCAAGAAGAGGCAGCCATTTTTCTTTCTGTTCTTTTGTGCCTCCCACTTCGATGGGAAGCGCGCCAAGTTTGCTCGCCAGGAGGGCTGTTTCAACGCCGAGGCATCCATAGGCAACTTCTTCAGCCATGATGACATTGGCCATCATCCCCATACCGAGGCCGCCCCATTCTTCATCGTACATGGATGCGAAAAGTCCCGCTTCTTTAAATTTTTCAAAAACACGCCAGGGGTATTCCTCTTTTTCATCAAGTTCAAGACGAAGAGGGATGACTTCATTTTTTACGACTTCGCGTACCAGATCCCTTAAATCAACATATTCTTCGGATAAAGATAATAAAATTTCCGGCTCCATGGAATCACTCCTTGCTGTTTTCTTCTTTCAGGACAGTTTCTTCTTTTAAAACCACTCTGAACTGTACCATTTTCTGACGTATTCTTTTTACAAGCTCAAATTCATATTTGCCGTCATCAATTTTTTCTCCCACCTCGGGAAATCTTCCCAGCTTTTCAATGATGTAGCCTGCAAGGCTTGTGTAGCCGTCTGATTCATCCAGATCCTTTTCAAATTCTTCGTTAAAATCGGAAATGGAAATGGATCCGGATACAAGATAGCTTCCGTCAGGGGTACGGATCACACGATCCGATTCATCGGATTCGCTTTCATCCTGAATTTCACCTACAATTTCTTCCAGAATATCTTCCATTGTTAGAAGACCGGCTGTTCCTCCGAACTCATCGACAACAATGGCTATATGAATTTTTCTTTTCTGCATTTCCTGAAGGATTTTTCCGATTTTCATTGCTTCAGGAACAAAATAGGCAGGCCTTACCAGCTCTTTTAACATGAACTTGCCCTTTTTAATGGCAACCCGCATAAGATCTTTTACATGAAGAACGCCTACAATGTGATCCAGATTTTCATTAAAAACAGGCATTCTGCTGTGGTGAAAATCCATCAACATGGCAAGTTCATCCTGGCTGGCATCAACCTGAACTGCGCTGATTTCAACCCGGGGTACCATAATTTCTTTTGCAGAAGTTTCATTTACTTCAAGAACATTTTCAATGATTTCATGTTCAATTCTTTCAAAGGTTCCTGCCTTGACGCCTTCTTCAAGAAGATGACGGATTTCATCTTCCAGAAGTTTGGTTTCACTGAAACTGGTTTGATCCTTGAACGGTTTCAGGATGAGATTGCTAGATATAGTCAATAGACGGGTAAAAGTTGAGAAAAGAATTGAAAAAAAGTTTAACGGATAGGCGACTATCAGAGCATATCGTTCTGCATAATTTAAAGCCACTGATTTTGGAACCAGTTCTCCCAGAACCAGACTTAAATAGGAAATTGCAATGACAAGAATGGCAAGAGAAATCTCCCCTGCCATTTCCTGAATGATTTCCACCGGGATACCCTCAAATACAGGGGATAGAAGCGGCACCAACCGCACCCCTCCGTAGGCAGAGGCCAGTGATCCGATAATGGTAACCCCAATCTGCACTGTAGCAAAAAAGTTATTCGGATCCGATTTTAAGCGGGAAATAATTTTTGCCCGTCGATCTCCTTTTTCCACACGTGCTTTGAGCTGACTGGCCCTGACAGAAATAATTGCAATTTCCGATCCGGAAAAAAAACCATTAAACAGAACCAGAATAAAAATGATTGCTATATCAAAGAAAAGAAAACTGTCCATATATTAAGCTTGGCCTATCCTGCTATCCCGAAAAAGAAATCATCGTTGAAAAAAATCCCTTTTCTGAAATTTAAAAGCAAAAAATTATTTAATTGAAGGGTTCTCAATATTGAAAACCTGTTGTGATGTGAAAATAATGATGGGAAAGGATGCCGCAATTAAATGCAGCAATGGATAAGTCTCTCCCTGATCTGAAGATAAAAGCTGAGAACTGACTGTGATACTCCATAATTTGTCACGGTTTCTGAACCGTGCGGACAATTTATTGAACACTTCAGGGAACGTCAACTGAATCTAATGAAAAAATTCAATCCTTCTGATGATTTTTGATCGATGATACCGGGGAATTTATATTTATATAGTATAGAAATAGTTTAGAAAAAAAGGATTGAGATTTTGGTTTTTGCAATTTATGTAGAGAAGGCTTTATTGCCGATCGTTCCTTTTTTCAGCATCTTAAAATAAAATACTTTATTTCATTTATAAATAAATCCATTTGATGAAAAGGGAGCTTAAATTATCCATGGTCATACCTGTTCAAAGTCATTCTATGATCCATATTAAAAGTAAAAATGAAATCATAAAAATGCGTGATGCCTGTAAACTGGCCCGGGAAGTCCTCCAGGAAACAGCCGGGATTGCCAGTGCAGGCCGTTCTACTCTGGAATTAAATGATTTTGCTGATAAATATACAAGAAAAAAAGGAGCCGTAAGTGCGCCTCTAAACTACAAAGGATTCCCGAAAAGTATCTGCACCTCAATCAATGATGTGGTCTGTCATGGAATTCCGTCAAAAAATGAAATCCTGAAAGAAGGAGATATCATTAATATTGACATCACCGTTAAATTAAACGGATATCACGGCGACACTTCTCGAATGGTCGCAATCGGTAATATTCCTGAAAAAACTGAAATGCTTTTAAAGGACACGGAACAGGCAATGTATACAGGGATCGATGCCATAAAACCTTCTGGAAGAATTTCTGATATTGGAAATGCAATTGATGATTTTTTAACTCCAAAGGGCTATGGAATTGTCAGGGATTTAACAGGCCATGGTATTGGAAGGAATTTTCATGAAGAGCCTACCGTCCCCCATTACCGCCAGAAACACATCAATCATTTGATCCGGCCAGGAATGATTTTTACTGTAGAACCCATGGTGAATATGGGAGCACATACAGTTACCATAAACGAAAATGATGGATGGACTGTAACCACAGCTGACGGATCCCTTTCGGCTCAGTATGAACATACATGCCTGGTTACAGAAGATGGCTATGAGATTTTAACAAAAGATTAAACTCATACAAAACCACCCTGATAATAAAAATATAAAACAAAATGTGTGACAGAACGGACTAAGAAATACATGATATACTTTAAGACTCCTTTTTTAATTTCCATTATATCCCTAATCGTTTTCGCATCTGGATGCCGAAATAATCAGATCACACAAAAAAATCCAAAGCTGCTCAAATATCCAGTTCCAGAAAATAATATTATCTTTTATGCTCCTGTAAACTGGCAGGAAAGCAAGGATCACTACTTTCATTTTAAAATTGTTGGTTTTGCACCCAATGGTCTTCCTGCCTCTATTGAATACAGAGGTCTGGATTTTAAGACACTGGATGAATCCGGTAAAAACTTATATGCAACTGGATGGTATGAAGCAATTGCAAAAAATTATCCTGAATGGAAGTATGAATATAAAAAAAAGTCAGAGGATGATCCTGAAGGAACCTATGAATTTGAAGGAACCTATACTGTTGCAACCGATACCTACAGAAGAATTGGAAAATTAAGATTCCGAAAAAAGCAGATCCATGCCATTTACTATACTGCGATTGATAGAGAATTTGATCCTGTCAGAATCTTTTTTAATAATATTGATGAAAGAATTCTTTATGATACAGAAGAGGACTGAGAGTTAATAAATTTTACCCTTTACAAACAGTATAAAAATAAAAAAGCCCTGATTGAAAAATCAGGGCTTTTTTGCTTAAGGAATGACCCTTTTTATTTAATTTTCAGAAGGCTGATCTTCTGCAGGTACATCTTCTGACGGACCTGAATTATCTTCGTCATCTGCCGGAGTTTCATCCATGGAAGAAGAATCTTCTTCGGGTGGATCAGTTTCATCATCTGCAGGAGTATCAGAGTCATCTTCCGCCGCTTCATCGTCTGAAGGAGCTGCAGAATCCTCATCTGAAGTTACAGCGCTGTCTTCTTCTGGATTCGTTGAAGTGCCTTCTTCTTTTGGACTGTGTTCATCTTCTGAGGGAGTTTCAGCAGAGGGCTGATCAGATTCAGAAGATGTATCTTCATCCTTTACAGCTGAAGGATCTTCTTCAACAGAAGCAGGCTCTTCTGAAGGAGTCTGAGGTTCTTCTGAAGGAGTCTGAGGTTCTTCTGAAGGAGTCTGAGGTTCTTCCTGAAAACCGGAGGTTCCAGGAATCGGAGGTATCTTTAATACCATTCCCGGATGAATGATATTGGGATTTTTGATTTTATCTTTATTTGCTTCGTAGATTTTCTTCCAGTATTTTCCTTTACCGTAATGAAATTCATAAGCAGCAATTCTCCATAAACAATCAGAGGGACGTTTATTTTTTACCGTATATTCTTTATATTCAGGAGAAGATACAGGCGTTGTTTCCTGTTCTGGTTCAGAAGCAGCAGGTCCGGCTCCAGGGCCTCCTCCATAAGGAACACTTTCAGATTCATTTTCAGTAGATTCTGTATCATTTTGTGCAAGCTGTGTTCCATCAATCTGATCTTTTAATACCCTCGCAAGATTTAAAGCCTCTGATGAATCCTTAATGGATTCTTCATACTGGCGTTCTGTAATTCTGTCTTTTGCCGACTGAAGCGCTTCATTAGCTGCATTCAAATAATCCTGCATGGTGCTGTTATTTACATTTTTTTGATTGTAAACAGACTGTGCAGAAGCAACTTCTTTTTCAGCTTCATCTTTTTTTGCTTCAGCATGCTTTGAAAGAGACTTTTCTAAAGCAAGGTCTGCCTTTTCTTCAGCGACTGCCAGTCGGGCGGATGCCTCAGAAGTATTACCGGAATCAAGTGCTGTATTGGATTCCACAAGAGCTGCTTCTGCAGCTTTCAGATCTTCTGCAGCAAGGCTTTCTGCACCGAATTCTCGGGCTTTTTGAATTTTGACTTCAATTTCACTTGCTTTCAAAGATAAAACATCATCGCCGCCTGAACCGGATGGTTCAGAAGAGGAATTGGAGGCAATCAATGTCTCTGATGAATCATACGAATCTGAAAATTTAACTGCCGCTTCCTGATAGGCTTTTAATGCAGAAGTTGTATCTTCTGAAGCTGAAGCAGCAGATGCGTTGTTAAGAAATGATTCCCCTTCAGCATACAGCTTTTTTGAAGAAGCCAAATCTTCCTGGGGGGTTCCGCTTTTTTCCAGTTCGGCGATTGCTTCCCCGGCAGACTCTTTTAACTCTTTTATATAAACAGGCGCGGAAGTCATGGCTGCACGAATGGCAGCTTCCTTTGAGGAGTTTGCCAGAGAAACCGCGGATTCAGAATCCCCGGCTGTAAATTTCTGATCGGCTTCGTCGATCAATCTTTGGGCCTCTTTTAAGGCATCGGATGCATTTTTCTCAGCTCCGAGTTCAATTGCTCTATTGATTTCATCCCTTGCTTCATTCAACTGATCCGGAATTGACTGGGAAAAGAGAAACGTGGATAGCAGAAGAAATGAAAAGA
>Ga0224501_10004987_pt1 | contig 10462 bp, 21 predicted proteins | sample SF_Oct11_sed_USG_4_FD_169105 | JGI IMG/M metagenome (GOLD analysis project Ga0224501, IMG submission 169105) | Sediment microbial communities from San Francisco Bay, California, United States - SF_Oct11_sed_USGS_8_1 | ecosystem: Environmental > Aquatic > Marine > Sediment | place: USA...
GTTGCATCCTGTCAGAACTGGTAAGACAGGACCGTCTGATTGTGATGAAGAATTTTGATGCAGAAACACCAAAGACAAGTGAAATGATCAAGAAACTGAAGACACTGGGTCTGGAAGATGTACTGGTGATTAGTGAATCAGCCAGTGAAAACCTGCACCTTTCAACACGCAACCTGCCGAAAGTGGCTGTTTGTGATGTTGCCAGTGCGGATCCGGTCAGTCTGGTGGGTTTTGAAAAGATCATCATGACAGAAGACGCAGTGAAAAAATTTGAGGAGTTGCTGGCATGAATCAGGAACGTTTGATGAAGATCATTCTGGCACCTCATGTCTCTGAAAAGAGCAGCAGGGTCGCGGACAAGAACAGACAGGTTACCTTCAGGGTATTGTCTGATGCTACCAAGCCTGAAATAAAGAAGGCGGTGGAAACGCTGTTTAATGTGAAAGTGGATGGTGTACAGGTAGTGAACATGCCAGCCAAGTCAAAGCGTTTTGCACAGGTTGAAGGTCAGCGTTCAGGATGGAAAAAGGCTTACGTTAAATTGCATGAAGGCCATGACATCGATTTCATGGGTGCAGCAGAGTAATCAAGGTTTACGGGTAACAGACAATGCCAATAGTAAAAGCAAAACCAACATCAGCCGGACGCCGTGGCGTCATCCAGGTTGTTACACCGGATCTCCACAAGGGAGATGCCTATGCACCGTTGCTGGAAACACAGAAGCGTGGTTCAGGCCGTAACAACAACGGACGCATTACAGTGCGCCACAAGGGTGGTGGTCACAAGCAGCACTATCGTGTTATTGATTTCAAGCGTAACAAGGATGGGATTCCTGGCACAGTAGAAAGGCTCGAATACGATCCGAACCGTACTGCACATATTGCACTGATTTTGTACAAGGATGGCGAGCGTCGTTACATTATTGCACCGAAGGGAGTAAGTGCCGGTACAGAATTGATGTCTGGTACCGAGTCACCCATCAAGCCGGGCAATACACTGCCGCTCAGAAATATTCCGGTGGGTTCAATCGTACATTGTATTGAAATGAAGCCTGGCAAGGGCGCGCAGATTGCTCGCAGTGCCGGTGCCTCGGTACAGGTAGTTGCACGCGAAGGTGATCATGTAACCCTGCGCCTGCGTTCAGGTGAACTGCGCAAGGTAGCTATTGATTGTCGCGCAACTATCGGTGAAGTAAGCAACACAGAACATAATTTACGTTCTTTGGGCAAGGCCGGTGCAACACGCTGGCGTGGTATTCGTCCTACCGTTCGCGGTGTGGTCATGAACCCGGTAGATCATCCACATGGTGGTGGCGAAGGCCGCACTTCCGGTGGTCGTCATCCGGTTTCACCATGGGGCACCCCGACCAAGGGCTACAAGACCCGCAAGAACAAGCGTACGAGCAATATGATTGTTCGTAGACGCAAAGCTAAATAAGTGAGGTAACAAGACGTGGCACGTTCCGTTAAAAAAGGTCCATTTATCGATCTGCACCTGATGAAGAAGGTGGAAACAGCAGTCAGCAAGAATGATCGCAAACCGATCAAGACCTGGTCTCGCCGTTCAACCGTCTTCCCTGAAATGATTGGTTTAACAATAGCAGTACACAATGGAAAACAGCACGTGCCAGTGTTGATATCTGAAAACATGATTGGACATAAGTTGGGCGAGTTTGCACCTACCCGTACCTACAAGGGTCACACTGCAGACAAGAAGGCCAAGTAACGAGAGGGTGTCATGCAAACATTTGCAAAACTGAAATATGCAAGAATTTCTCCCCAAAAGGGAAGGCTGGTCGCGGATCAAATCCGTGGTTTGCCGGTAGAGCGTGCAATTGATCTGCTTACATTCAGTAACAAGAAGGCATCAAGCATTATCCAGAAGGTACTGGAATCCGCGATTGCCAATGCAGAGCACAATGAAGGCGCAGATGTAGACGAATTGAAGATTTCTGCAATTCAGGTTGATGAAGGTCCGACTTACAAGCGTCTGATGGCGCGTGCGAAGGGTCGTGCAGATCGAATCCTGAAACGTACCAGCCATATTACGGTTACGGTATCAGACGAGTAACGGAAAAAAGAACGAGATTAGATTGAGGTCATAATGGGACAAAAAGTACATCCAACAGGTATACGTTTAGGTATCGTCAAGGACTGGACATCCAAGTGGTATGCGGATTCCTCTGACTTTGCAGATACTCTGAACCTTGATCTGGAAGTGCGTGACTATCTGCGCAAGAAACTGTCGCAGGCCTCTGTCAGCCGTATCCAGATTGAACGCCCGGCCAAGACTGCGCGCATCACTATTCATACAGCGCGTCCCGGCATCGTGATTGGCAAGAAGGGTGAAGATATTGAAAAACTTCGCGCTGACCTGTCATCAAGAATGGGTATTCCTGTGCACATCAACATCGAAGAAGTGCGCAAGCCTGAGCTGGATGCACAACTGGTAGCGGAAAGCGTAGCGCAACAGCTGGAACGTCGTATCATGTTCCGTCGTGCAATGAAGCGCGCTGTTACCAACACCATGCGCCTCGGTGGTCAGGGTATCAAGATCAAGGTATCCGGCCGACTGAATGGTGCGGAAATTGCACGTACTGAATGGTATCGTGAAGGCCGTGTGCCTCTCCATACCCTGCGTGCTGATATTGATTATGGATTTGCCGAAGCCATGACTACCTACGGGATCATTGGCGTTAAGGTGTGGATATTCAAGGGTGAAGTATTTGATCGGGCCGACCTGGAAGAATCTTCTTCTGAATCGACAACGGCAGCCTGACAGGAGTAAATAACAATGTTACAACCCAAGAAAACCAAGTTTCGCAAGATGCACAAGGGCCGCAACCGTGGTCTGGCGCAGGCGGGCAACAAGGTCAGTTTTGGTGAATATGGTCTGAAGGCTGTAGGTCGTGGACGCATTACTGCGCGCCAGATTGAAGCTGCACGTCGTGCGATGACCCGTTATGTTAAACGTGGTGGCAAGGTCTGGATTCGTATTTTCCCGGACAAGCCAATTACCAAGAAGCCTGTCGAAGTTCGTATGGGTAAAGGTAAGGGTAATGTTGAATACTGGGTGGCCCTGATTCAGCCAGGTCGTATGTTGTACGAAATGGAAGGGGTGACCGAAGAGATAGCGCGTGAAGCGTTCAAACTGGCAGCGGCAAAACTGCCTGTGCAAACTACATTTGTTTCGCGGACGGTGATGTAATGAAGGCGAGTGAATTGAGAGAAAAGAGTGCAGAAGAACTGCAACAGGAATTGATGGGACTGTTGCGCGAACAGTTCAACCTGCGTATGCAGAGAGGTGTTGGCCAGATGTCAAAGCCACATCATATGAAACAGATACGCCGTGATATTGCACGCATCAAAACGGTAATAAGTGAAAAGACGGATAAAGCATCATGAGTGAGCAGAAAGTAAAGAGTACCCTTGAAGGCCGAGTCATCAGCAACAAGATGGACAAGTCCATTACCGTACTGATCGAGCGCAAGGTACCGCATCCTGTTTATAACAAGTATGTGCGTCGTTCTACAAAGGTGCACGCGCATGATGCATCGAATGAATGTAATGAGGGTGATCTTGTCACTATTGAACAATGTCGTCCTATTTCAAAAACAAAATCCTGGCGTCTTGTCAGTGTGATTGAGAAGGCCAGATAAGGCGCGTCGTAGAGGAAAAGAACCATGATTCAGATGCAGACCACATTAGATGCCGCAGACAATAGCGGTGCACGTCGATTGATGTGTATCAAAGTGCTTGGTGGTTCACATCGCCGTTACGCAAGAGTGGGTGATGTCATCAAGGTAAGCATAAAAGAAGCGATTCCTCGCGGTAAGGTCAAGAAGGGCGAGGTTTATAACGCGGTTGTTGTCAGAACACGCAAGGGCGTACGCCGTCCGGATGGTTCTGTCATCCGCTTTGATGGCAATGCAGCCGTATTGTTGAATAACCAGCTGCAGCCAATAGGAACACGTATTTTTGGCCCGGTTACACGTGAACTGCGTGGCGAGAAATTCATGAAGATTATTTCACTTGCGCCAGAAGTGCTGTAGGGGTTACGAAATGAACAAGATACGTACAGGTGATGAGGTCATTGTGACCACCGGTAAGGACAAGGGCAAGCAGGGCACGGTCCTGAAGCTGCTCGATAACGATCGCGTAGTGGTCGAAAATATAAACGTTGCCAAACGTCATACAAAACCCAATCCGCAGGCGGGTGTTGCTGGTGGCATCGTTGAAAAGGAAATGCCATTGCATATTTCCAATATTGCGCTTTACAACCCGGTGACCCAGAAGGGTGACAAGGTCGGTATCAAGACACTGGAAGATGGCAACAAGGTGCGTTTTTTTAAATCTAACGGCGAAGTGGTAGACAGCTAAGGTATCAGAACATGAGCAGGTTTCAAGAACAGTACCAGAACACAGTAATCAAACAGATGCAGGAAAAGTTTGGCTACAAGAATGTGATGGAAATCCCGCGCATCACCAAGATCACACTTAATATGGGTCTGGGTGAAGCGGTTGCTGACAAAAAGATTATTGAGCACGGCGTAAGTGACATGATCAAGATCTCAGGCCAGAAGCCGGTGGTGACGCATGCACGCAAGTCGATTGCGGGTTTCAAGATTCGTGAAGGTTGGCCGCTTGGTTGTAAGGTAACATTGCGTCGTTCACGTATGTATGAATTTCTGGATCGCCTGATTACTATTTCAATTCCACGTATACGTGACTTCCGTGGATTGAACGGCAAATCATTTGATGGCCGTGGCAACTACAGCATGGGCGTCCGTGAACAGATTATTTTCCCCGAGATCGATTACGACAAGATCGATACCCTGCGCGGAATGGATATTACAATTACGACAACAGCAAGAACGGATGAAGAAGGCAAGGCATTGCTGGAAGCCTTCGGTTTTCCTTTCAAGGGTTGATAAGACTATGGCAAAGACATCAATGGTAAATCGTGAAGTGAAGCGCAAGCGTATGGTTGCAAAGTACGCAGCAAAACGCGCGGAACTCAAGGCTAAACGGATTGATCCAAACATCAGCGAAGAAGAACGCGATGCGGCACGCAGGAAGCTTCAGGCACTGCCAAGAGATGCAAGTCCATCTCGCATCAGAAATCGTTGCCGTATTACAGGTCGTCCACACGGTTTTTATCGCAAGTTTGGACTGGGCAGAAACAAATTACGTGAGGCCGCAATGCGCGGCGATATTCCAGGTCTGGTTAAGGCCAGCTGGTAACTGATTGAAAGGTTAGAACACTATGAGTATGAATGACCCTGTTGCAGATATGTTTACCCGCATCCGTAATGGCCAGTCGGCCAAAAAGGTTGAGGTGAACATGCCTTCATCCAAGTTAAAGGTAGAGATTGCGCGCCTGATGAAGGAAGAGGGTTACGTATCGGACTATTCCGTAGCGGATCAGGACGGCAAGGCTGTATTGACTGTTGCGTTGAAGTATTACGAAGGTAAACCAGTGATCGAAATGATCAAGCGTGCGAGCCGTCCAGGTCTGCGCGTCTATATGGCCAAAGACGAAGTGCCCAAGGTCAAGGGCGGTCTGGGTGTGGCCATTGTCTCAACCTCAAAAGGGCTGATGACAGATCGTGCTGCACGCAAGGCAGGCACTGGTGGTGAGATAATCGGATATTTGGCTTAAAGGCGAGAACCATGTCCAGAGTAGCTAAAAACCCAATACAGATTCCGTCCGGCGTGGATGTTTCCATCAATGGTCAGAGTCTTGCAGTAAAAGGTTCCAAGGGTAACCTGACACTTAACGTGAATGAAGCGGTAGAAGTTATTAAAGAGGACAAGATCCTCAAGTTTGTACCGCGTGAAACTGATGATGGCATTAACTGGGCCATAACCGGCACAACACGTGCACTGGTCAATAATATGGTCACCGGTGTCAGCAAGGGCTTTGAAAGAAAGCTTGAACTGATCGGTGTGGGTTATCGTGCAAATGCCAAGGGCAAGACACTGGATCTGACACTGGGTTTTTCACATCCGGTCAGTTTCACGGTTCCGCAAGGTATCACGATTGAAACCCCGAGCCAGACAGAAATTCTGGTAAAAGGCGCAGACAAGCAATTGGTTGGTGAAGTCTCTGCAAAGATTCGTGCATATCGTCCACCTGAACCATACAAGGGCAAGGGTGTACGTTATTCAGATGAAGTGGTTATCCGTAAGGAAGCCAAGAAGAAATAAGGCTCAGGTAAGGCGATTATGAACAGTAAAAAAATATCCCGTATCCGTCGTAGCCGCAAGGCACGTGCGAAGATTAAAGAATTGACCGCTCATCGTCTGTGCGTTCATCGCACACCGCGCCATATCTATGCGCAGGTGATTGCACCGACAGGCGCTGAAGTGATTGTGTGTTCTTCAACTCTTGATGCAGACATCAAGAAAGAAGTGAAGAGCACCGGTAACAAGGATGCTGCCTCAGTAGTAGGCAAATATATTGCAGAACGCGCCAAGGCAAAGGGTATTACCAGGATTGCCTTTGATCGTTCCGGCTTTAGATATCATGGTCGCATTAAGGCGTTGGCTGACGCGGCCCGTGAACACGGACTTGAATTTTAAGGGTTTCGGTAATGGCAAATTTTGAAGCAGCACTGGAAAACAGCGGTAGTGACTTACAGGAAAAACTGATTGGAGTCAGACGTGTCGCCAAGGTAGTAAAAGGTGGACGTCAATTCGGTTTCTCGGCACTCACTGTTGTGGGTGACGGTAATGGCAGAGTCGGTTTTGGAATGGGCAAGGCGCGTGAAGTGCCGGCAGCCATCCAGAAGGCAATGGATCAGGCACGTCGTAACATGAAGAATGTGAAGCTGGTCAATAACACATTGCAGTACCCGATTACATCGAGACATGGTGCAGCCAAGGTTTTCATGCAACCAGCCTCTGAAGGTACCGGTATTATTGCTGGCGGCGCCATGCGCGCGGTCTTTGAAGTTGTTGGAGTACACGATGTTCTGGCCAAGTGTATTGGTTCCAGTAACCCTATTAATGTCGTGCGCGCAACTATCAAGGGGCTGGCAGAAATGACATCACCTGAAAACGTCGCGTCCAAACGCGGAAAATCTGTGAAGGAAATTCTGGAGTAAGCACATGGCTTCAAACAAGAAAATGATTAAGGTTACTCTGGTGAGAAGCCCGAATGGCAAGCTGGAATCACACAAGGCATGCGTAACGGGTCTTGGCTTGCGCCGTATGCACCAGACAGTTGAAGTTGAAGATACACCCTGCACTCGCGGCATGATTAACAAGGTGTATTACATGGTGAAGGCAGAGGAAGTTTAAGATGACGATGCGTCTCAATACATTGAAGCCAGCGGCCGGTTCAAAGAAACCCGGCAAACGTCTGGGTCGTGGTATCGGTTCCGGTACCGGCAAGACCTGTGGCCGTGGCCACAAGGGTCAGCATGCACGCGCCGGTGGTTACCACAAGGTTGGATTTGAAGGTGGTCAGATGCCATTGCAACGTCGTCTGCCAAAGCGTGGTTTCGTATCACAGACCAGCTCAGAACGTGCCGAGGTTCGTTTGCATGAACTCGCCAAGGTTGAAGGTGATGTTGTTGACCTGTTGTCGCTGAAGGCGGCCAAGGTAATCAACCACAATATCAGAAGTGCGAAGGTCATTGCATCAGGAGCTATCGACAAGGCGGTAACGATACGTGGTCTGGCGGTCACCAAAGGGGCGCGTGCTGCAATCGAGTCTGCCGGCGGCAAGATCGAGGAATAATCTGAATGGGAGCCACCAAATCAGCTGTTGCTGATATGATGGGCAGCGGCAAACTTGTCGAGCTGAAACGCCGACTGTTTTTTGTTTTGGGAGCTCTGCTGGTTTATCGAATCGGGACCCATGTTCCGGTTCCGGGGATAGACCCGGCTGCACTGGCAGCATTGTATGAACAACAGCGCGGCACCATCCTGGACATGTTCAACATGTTTTCCGGGGGCGCGCTGGGAAGATTTGCGGTATTTGCACTGGGTGTGATGCCCTATATTTCAGCATCCATCATTATGCAGTTGCTTTCATCAACAGTTCCGTCACTGGAGCAGATGAAGAAAGAAGGCGAATCAGGCCGCAGAAAGATTACGCAGTACACGCGCTATGGCACGCTGGTACTTGCAACGTTCCAGTCACTGGGTATTGCCCTTGCGCTGGAAAGCCAGATGGCACCGGGTAATATACCGGTGGTGATGGAACCAGGATTTCTGTTCCGGTTTACCGCAATCACGACACTGGTAACCGGTACCATGTTCCTGATGTGGCTCGGTGAACAGGTGACCGAACGCGGGATTGGTAATGGTATATCGCTGATTATCTTTGCCGGTATTGTTGCAGGTTTGCCTGCGGCTATCGGGGGTACGCTGGAACTGGTGCGTACCGGTGAGTTGCACACACTCACTATTTTATTGCTGTTTGCACTGGCTTTGGCCGTGACAGCCTTTGTGATTTTTGTTGAACGTGGACAACGTCGTATCACGGTCAACTATGCGAAGCGCCAACAGGGGCGCAAGATGTATGCCGCGCAGACCAGCCATCTGCCGCTGAAACTGAATATGGCCGGTGTAATACCGCCAATTTTTGCCTCCAGCATTATTCTGTTTCCGGCGACATTGGGTAGCTGGTTCGGGCAGACCGAAGGTTTTGGGTGGTTACGTGATATATCAACCACGTTGTCACCGGGGCAACCGTTATATGTAATTTTTTATGCGGTGGCCATTGTGTTTTTCTGCTTTTTTTATACTGCCTTGGTATTTAATCCCAAGGAAACGGCAGAAAACCTGAAGAAATCGGGAGCAATTATTCCCGGTATGCGACCAGGTGATCAGACAGCGCGCTATATTGATGGCGTCATGTCGAGATTGACTCTGGTAGGCGCGGGTTACATTACCGCCGTCTGTTTGCTGCCGGAGTTTTTGATTCTGAACTGGAACGTTCCGTTCTATTTTGGCGGGACCTCGTTACTGATTATCGTCGTGGTCGTCATGGATTTCATGGCACAGATGCAGACGCACCTGATGAGCCACCAGTATGAGGGGCTGATGAAAAAGGCCAACCTCAAGGGATACGGCGGTACGGGGATGATTCGCTAAATAAGGCGGACGTAGGAGTAGAGAGATGAAAGTACGTACATCGATTAAAAAATTGTGTCGGAATTGCAAGATTATCCGTCGCCACGGTGTGGTGCGTGTGATTTGCACGGAAAAGCGTCATAAGCAGCGCCAAGGCTAAAAGCCAACTGGGCGTAGTTTTTGAAGGTTTTTTCGGGTATAATCTGCAGTTTTGCAGTAATAGCTAACTTATTGATTTATATAGGAGTGTAGGTGCATGGCACGTATTGCCGGTATCAATATCCCAGATAACAAGCACGCGGTAATCGCTTTAACGGCGATTTACGGTATTGGTCGTACCCGCGCCAAGGATATCTGTACTAACGCGGGAATCAACCCATCCACAAAGATCAAGGATCTGAGTGAAGGGGAAATCGAGACACTGCGTACGGAAACTGGCAAATTTACCGTTGAAGGTGATTTGCGTAGAGAAGTCTCCATGAATATCAAGCGTTTGATGGATCTCGGTACCTACCGTGGCATGCGTCATCGCAAGGGTCTGCCTCTCAGAGGACAGCGTACCAGAACAAATGCACGGACACGTAAGGGCCCGCGCAAGGCAATCAAGAAATAAGCGGACTAGTTAATTATGGCCAAACCAGCAGCAAGCAGAACACGTAAACGCGTCAAGAAGAATGTGGTTGACGGTGTAGCACACATTCATGCCTCGTTTAACAACACGATTATCACCATCACCGATCGTCAGGGCAATGCACTGGCATGGGCAACCTCGGGTGGTTCAGGTTTCCGCGGTTCACGCAAGAGTACACCTTTTGCGGCACAGGTCGCGGCAGAGCGTGCGGGTTCAGTTGCGCAGGAATATGGCATGAAAAATCTGGACGTATTGGTGAAAGGTCCGGGACCGGGTCGTGAGTCTGCAGTACGCGCCCTGTTTGCCAGAGGTTTCAAGATTACAAACATTAAAGATGTGACACCGATTCCACACAATGGATGTCGGCCACCCAAAAAACGTCGCGTTTAATATTTTTCGGAGATTAAAGAGTTGGCTAGATACTTAGGTTCAAAATGTCGCTTGTGTCGTCGTGAAGGCGAAAAGCTCTTTCTGAAAGGTGAAAAGTGCTACACAGGTAAATGCGCAATGGAAAAGCGTGCGTTCCCACCTGGACAGCATGGTCAGAGACGTACGCGTTTGTCGGATTACGCCTTACAGCTGCGTGAAAAACAGAAGCTTCGCAGAATTTACGGCATCCTTGAAAAGCAGTTCCGCAGCTATTACAAGGAAGCAGATCGCCAGAAAGGTTCTACCGGCGAAAACCTGCTACGCCTGCTTGAATCACGTCTTGATAACGTGGTGTATCGCATGGGATTTGGTGCTT
>Ga0224501_10004989_pt1 | contig 10460 bp, 7 predicted proteins | sample SF_Oct11_sed_USG_4_FD_169105 | JGI IMG/M metagenome (GOLD analysis project Ga0224501, IMG submission 169105) | Sediment microbial communities from San Francisco Bay, California, United States - SF_Oct11_sed_USGS_8_1 | ecosystem: Environmental > Aquatic > Marine > Sediment | place: USA...
CGTGAAAAGCGGAGAAGTAGCCCTGCTCATCAGTTTGCGCTTCAGCCACTGGGACACCGCTCACGTAGATGTGAATGGTTTGGCTTCCATTGAGTGGTCTTCCGTCTTCTTCAGTTAACCTTCCGTGTATGGCAACGCGTTTTCCAAGCTCAATCCTTTCAGGTATTACTAGCGTGAGGTTAGTGGCTGAGACCACGTCTATCTCAGGATCGCTCCAAGACTCCAGACGCCATCCTTTCTCGTGCGCGTGAGCAATGACCTGGTAACCCCCAACATTGATCTCTTCAGGCATCTGGCAGATCATGTCGAATGTTCCGGTCTTGGTTTCGCCCTCGCCACAGAGTAGCCCTCCCTTTCCTTTGGTCTTGTTTATATGGATGGTAACGGTTACGCCGTCTAGGGGTATCCCTTTTTCCGTATAGACCGAGCCGACGACCTGGAAATAATCTCCTCTCCTTATGCTCGTAGTATTCATGAAGGTTATCTCGGTCACTGTGGGGGTTAAGACAGATTCGTCGCTCCAGGATTCAAGGTATTGTGCTCTCCCTAGTGAGTGAGCCACAATATGATAGGCGCCTGCTTCCATACCTACCAGAGCTTGGCAAGTGATGTTGAACAAGCCATCTTCAGTCTCTCCTTCTCCGCAAACCTCACCCCACACGACCCCCATATCCCCTTCGATCTTGAGAAGGTAAATCTCCACTGGCATCTCGTCTACTAGTTCGCCGGTCACCGTGGAGACGGACCCTATGACGAAGAATTCTTCTCCCTTCTCGATGGTTGACCGGCTTATGTAGGTGATGGTAGTGATCGTCTCAACAGGAGGAATCGGCTCGTTTACATAGTCGCCTTGTCCTCCTCCACTTGTGGGCTCGAACAGTATCCAACCTAACTCTCTGAATCCCACCTCAGCCCATGCGTGAGCTTGACTGGCGTAAACAATCTGCTCCTCAATCTTTGGGGTTATCACGAACCCGGTAACCAGCCTCGACGGTAGACCCGTCGAGCGTGCCATAACAACGAAGGCAGATGCAAAATTGGTGCATACACCTCTTTTCTCTTCGAAAAGGAACCAGTCTACTGGCTCATGACCTGAAGGCGCCCGCGTGTAATCTCGATCATATAGGTAGTTTTCCTTTAGATATAGCTCTAATGCTTCAGCCTTCTCGTAGGGAGAGCTGTACTCTTTGGTGATCTCTCTGGCCAGCCATCGTGTTCGAATGGTTATGGTGTTTGGTAGCTGCAGGTACTCTTCATCCTCCATCGTCTCGGCATTTCTCAGGACAGACTGCTCGAAGGCATAATGAACGGTTGTGAATCCATATGGATCAGACATCTGATCGGGAGAAAAGAAGACACCCTCTTCCGGATAGAATACGAGACGTTGAGAAGATTGCAGATTGGTCGTGTAAACCGATGTAGGGACGAAACCTGAGATGTTCACCAACGGAACAATCCTTATTCCGTCTCGGCTAAAGGCTGAATACCCCGTCACGCCATAATCAATATTCTGACCTTCATAGAATTGGTAATCCGCGTCGTCACTCAATCTCCAAGATCCGCCCTCGTAAGCTAAGCCGACAAAGTTGCTCAGATAGGCCGTGCTGCCAGCGTTACTTACGTTGAAAAGCGGAATATTGGAAAGATTATTAGGGAAAGGTGACTCAACATCGGAGCTATTATGAAATATGATGGGATAGGGATCTAGATACACAGAGTCGGCGAGGTCGCTAATGTTAAGAGGGAGAAAATCCGCAAAATCGCTGAGATTGAAAGGCAAACTAGCAGTGGCATTGCCAAGATCAAAAGGAGTTATGAATGGAAAGGATTCCTCGTCCAACGGAATTCTTGGGAAGAAGCCGCCTGATGAATTTCCTCCATCAGAAACCAATTCCAGCCGCACTTCATCGTCAGGCGGCTCCAAGTATTGCAGGTAGCTGTATATGCTCAATAATGTGATAGAGGAGGCCAGAATAAGGATTAGAGTGAGCAAAAGCGCCTTTTCATTCTGTTCCATCAGGTATCCCTTGAGTTCCTTTTCCAGCTTACGTCGAACTTCATAAAGAAATAGTTTGTAAAGCTGAAATAAAGAGCGAAAACCTATGTAAATCAACCGTAAAAAAGTGAACTACTTAATAAATCCATCTAAACTCGCCGATCGACTCCGTTTTCACAGCAAACCGTAGCAATTCACTAGACTAGCCTAATCCTCTTGAGCATGTCGGAAAGGATCCCATAGTCACGGCCTTCGCTTCCAACAGTCCGGTTCTTAACTTCTATACGCATATGGTCCGTTCTGCGACCGCTATTGCCAGCTCTAGACGCTTCGTGCATACCTTTACAGGTTTGAGCCTGTTTTCTTTCCTACCTGGCAACTTCCTACGCATCTCACAATCTCATAGCTGCATATCATAGGATGCGCTGGTAGGGATGCCTATTGTAATCCTTCGCCGTACATCTGCCCCGGCGACAGAATCTCAGGAAATCCAGACCTCAGTTGGAGGCGAGCCGTATAGCAGAGATGACAGGCATCAGCATAAGTCTCTTCGTGGGGCAGATCGAACTCTTTGACGAGGGCTACTGGCCCACCGTTCAGTAGAGGTTTAGTAATGGGATTAGAAAAAGGTGCGTAGGAGTTAGCAATCATAGAAAATGGCTTCTTCCAAGCGTTGCCCATACACAGCCCCTGGCAGATGTGGACGTATCCGAAGGGGTCAAGGTGAATTCTGCTGGGACTCTTCAAGTCTTCATATGGGCACTTCGTGAACTCAGTCCAAGTCTTTCGAGGGGCCTGATCCAAGAGTTTGACCGCCGCTCGGCCGCGATACATGAGCTCCCAGTATCCAACCTCTACACCCTCTAGACTGGTCAGAACCTGCTCGGTTCCATGAGGCGGTCTAACTGAAATTATGCTCACTGGCAACCCGAGTTTCTTTCCTGCCTTTATCGCAGCCTTCATTTCGTCTCTTTTTGTGCTCTCCCAGTGGTAGAGGTCGCTGCTCAGGCTCAGATCGTCTAATCCCATATCAGCCATGGGACGAAGCCACTCCAAGGCATCTCTCACCGAAGTCGCCCAGTATGGGCATGAAACGATACCTGTCTTGAAGCCCAAACTCTTGGCTTCACTCAAAGCTCTGACCATGATTGGATAGTAGAGGAAGGGCTCTCCTCCCTCAAAGTATACCCACTCCACCGTGCCGAGCTTCCGTGCTTCTCTGTAGATTCTCCTGATGTCTCTGAGTCTAAATGTTCCCTTAGCGAATGGGCTGCCCCATACAAAGCAGTGATCGCATTCAAAGTTACATTGATAGGTCAAGAGGAAGTGTATTCCAGTCAACTCCATCGCGGTTTCCTTCCCTACTGGTCTGTATCATCAATAGGGGGCTTATAGAAAAAGCTTCGCGCGCAGAGCTTCAACTTCTTCAGGACACAAAGAACAATGAGCACAGCCAAAAATGTCGGGTAGAGATGCCAGGACCGAACAGTTACGACCACGACTTCTCGGCTCAAGTTTAAAAGTCAAATGCTTAATCATATCGTTTGGAGTGATTGATACGAAAGTAAATGAAAGGCTTTTTTCAGAGCTCATTGTAATCGGAATCTTGATCGCTCTGATGACTGCTATAGGACCGATTCTGGCTGCCGACTACACCGCAGGCGTCGAGGTGGGAGACTGGATAAAATATGATATTGTTGGAACGGTTCCCTCTATCTCCTCATATGATTGGGTGATCTTGGATGTTCAAAGTGTTAGTGGCACCGAGATCACTGCTTTGTTTACTGTCCGCTACAAGGACGGCGGGGAGGAAGCCAACCCAATCACTTGGGATCTAGAGTCTGGCACGCAACCGTGGGTCATTCCTGCCGGCTTGAGCAAAGGAGACACTTTTCCTTTCGCAGGCGGCTTTGCCATTCTGAATGACACTGTCGGTCGAGTCTATGCAGGCGCAAGCAGAAGTGTAAATCTGCTAAATCTGTCTAGATATGAAGCTGATACGGAGATGATCGCTTACTGGGATCAGACCACCGGGGTTCTCGTCGAACTTTTTCTGAACAAGTCTTCACTCAACGAAACTTGGGCTGGCGGATACAAGGCTATAGAGACCAACATGTGGTTCGCTCCAATGATAGCAGCTACGGAACTGTCTTCTGAAACGCCGATGCGAGGGGAGACTGTGACGATATCAGTTGTGCTGGAGGATGAGGCGGAGAACCCGATTGAGGGAGCAACAGTGAATGCGAACGTAAACGGCATGGTCATTGACCTAGCAGATCTGGGAGACGGCGCCTACGAGGGGATGCTTGAGACCAGCGATCTTGCCGTAGGAACTTACGGTGTCGTCATTACGGCGGAAAAAGCTGGATACCAATTGACTCAGACTTCACATACTTTGACCGTGGAGACTCCGCAGTTGCAGGTAGCTATGCAATTATCCACCGACACTGCGACCCGAGGAGAAGTCATGACCGTATCAGCTACAGTTGAGGACGTTGCTGGAAATCCTATCGCAGGCGCAACAGTAACTGTGTACATAGGTGATAAGGCCGATGATCTCTCGGACATTGGAGACGGGAACTATCAGATAACTATCGACACATCTGATGTTAGGGAGGGAACCTACACAGTTACCGTCGCAACCCATAAAGAGGACTACGGGCCAGCGGAGACCTCGGCGAACCTGACCGTAAAGGCAGCACCAGCGGAGAACCAAGTCTTATATTGGCCCTTATACGGGGGAATAGCAGCCATAGTAATAGCCATAGCGGCTGTAGCATTCTACTTAGTCAAGAGAAGATCTTAGACAAGAGCGTACTCCTGACTTCCTTCAGCGCTCCTCCTAGGACATCCAGTCCTTCTAATCCTTTCTTCTACTTTTTTTCGTACGAGGCGCGCGCGCCAAATATGACTAGGAAACATGGCCATCGGGATAGGTAGACTCTCATACGTTTCTGGCCCCATATGAATGTGGACTCTCAAGGCAGCCTATAGAATGGCTAGGCTTTGAATTGCTTCAGAAGGTCTCAGAAAGGTGAGAATACAGCTACCGTTGGCTGTAATCCGGAAGATCTTAAATACTGAGCAGCAGTTAAAGCAGTCGTAGGAAAGAAGGAGTTGATAGAATGTCGAAAATACCAATTGCACTGCAACTCTATTCGGTCCGTGAAGATTGCGCCCGTGACCTACCCGGAACTCTCGAAGCTGTAGCAGAAATGGGCTACGACGGCGTCGAGTTTGCTGGATACTATGACCGAAGCGCTGAACAGCTGAGGAAGATGCTGGATGACCTAGGACTGAGGGTAGCAGGGACACATATCGGCATTGATACTCTACTCGGGGATGAGCTCGAAAGGACGGTTCAGTTCAACAGAATCCTAGATAACCGTTTCCTCGTCGTGCCTGCATTGCCAGAGGAAAGGAGAAATTCAAAGGCTGCATGGCTTGAGACAGCCAGCCTTGTAAACGAGATCTCTGAGAGAGTGAAACCTGAGGGGATGTTGGTCGGATACCATAATCACGCGGTCGAGTTTCAGCCTGTCAACGAAGAACTACCGTGGGACATATTCTTCGGCTCAACGGTTCCTGATGTGGTGATGCAGCTGGACACGGGGAACGCAATGCATGGGGGGGTCAGTCCAGACGGGGTACTGGAAATCCTTAGACGCTATCCCGGACGCTCCCTCACTGTACATCTCAAAGAGTTCTCATCCACGAATGACAAAGCGGTGATAGGAGAGGGGGAGGTGAAATGGCAGGAGTTCTTCTCATTGTGCGAGACCATCGGCCATACGGAATGGTACATTGTCGAGCAAGAGAGCTACGCCTACCCTCCGCTCGAATGTGTCAGACGCTGCATATACAATCTAAAGGAAATGATGGGATAGATTCCTCCCTGCCCTATTCTTTTTCCAGATTTTTCAGGCATAAGCTGAGACGATTTAGCTCATCCAGCATTAGCTAGCTAGGCTGTGGACAACCATTAGAAAACGGAAGAAAGCGACGCGAAGGCCTAATTCCGCTAAATCATCTCAAATCAATCAACACCAGAAGAGCGAACGGTCTATCAAGAGCAAACACTTAAAATTCAAGTTTCACGAATACTATGAGCAACCAATGAGCCTCAAATGCGTAACGGATCTGTCTCACATGATCCATGCGCAAGAGGAGGGTCCAAGATGGTGAGTAAGAGAAAACTTAAGGAATATGAAGAGAGAATAAAGCAAGCTGCGTTCATTCTGGGCCAGATCTCTGAAGATACAACCACTCCCCGCAACATTAGAAGAGCAGCGAAAGAGTCGAACGGCGCACTACAACTGACGGAGCACACGCCAGCTGTCAGATCCTCAAACGCGATATCAATCCTAGACGAGATTCTGCAAGACCCTAATATGCCACCCTATACCCGAGTGAAACTGTGGAACATCATGAGCATCCTGGAAGCAATAAAGGACTAGCAATGCCTAATGAGCATTGCGGCGACCTAGATGCGTGTTCGCAAGATATCGCCCAACCACTGCAGAAAGATGCGTGAACATTGAGTAGTGGGTGTCATATTCCGAGCCTAGTAGAAGAACCCTTTTCAGGAATACGGAAGTTCTTCGCTATGGCAAATCTTAATTGCCTCTTCGTGCGGTATCTATCGTGAGGTTTCACTTATGACCGAGATTGGCAAGAGGATACGTATCGACCGCATAATGAACAGGAATACTAAGAAGACGGTCATAGTGCCAATGGACCACGGGATAACGATGGGGCCGATAAAAGGTCTCTACGATATGAGGAGGATCGTCAACCAAGTCGCGGAAGGCGGCGCTAACGCTGTTCTACTTCACAAGGGCATAATAAAGGCTGGGTACAGAGGCTACGGCAGAGACATAGGCTTGATAATGCATCTCTCAGGAGGTACGTCGCTCGGACCTGATCCCAACGCGAAGGTGCAGGTGGCCGACGTCATAGAGGCGATAAAGCTCGGCGCTGACGCGGTTTCGATACACATTAACGTAGGCTCTAAGACCGAACATGAACAGCTTCGATTCCTAGGTGAGGTCGCAGAGATATGCGAGGATTGGGGGATGCCTCTCATCGCGATGATGTACCCTAGGGGAGAGAAGATAGAAAACGAGTATGATGTGGATGTTGTTAAACATGTAGCTAGAATCGGGGCTGAGCTCGGCGCGGACATTGTGAAGACGAATTACACGGGGAGTGAAGAAACCTTCAGGGAAGTTGTAAGAGGAAGCCCTGTTCCGGTCGTTATGGCTGGAGGACCGAAGGCCAAGACAGACGAGGAGTTCTGTCAGATGGTCTATGACTCAGTAAAGGCGGGAGGATCGGGAGCAGCCGTCGGGAGGAACGTTTTCCAGCATGCAAACCCAGTAAAGATGCTCAAGGTTCTGTGCGGCATTGTACAGGAAGGCCTAGATGTCAACTCGGCTCTAGCGAAGTACATGAAGCAGTGAGGTCAGAAAGATTTATATAAACACGGCATAGCCTATTCTTACCGTGGTGAAAGTGAGGGATCGCGTTCACAAGAGGCGTTTGCGTTCATCTTCGGATTCTGTGACCTCACTTTAGATTGTGAAGAATCGCTCATCTTCTTGGACTTTGCATTCTCTACGGGGTTTGCCGCCCTTGTGCAATCTTTTGTCTTCCGGTCATCAAGAACGATCGAAACAATCAGAGGTGTCGTTCCATGGATAGGGTAAGATTTGCCATTCCCAAGGGTCACTTGGCTGAAGCAACATTCAGAACACTGGAGCGCGCCGGTTACATCATATCCGGAACCGAGAGGACCTACCGTCCAACGATCAATGATCCGAGGATCGATCTCAAGATTCTCAGGCCGCAGGAGATACCGATCTTCGTCAACGAAGGCCTACAGGACGTAGGCATCACCGGACTCGACTGGATAGAGGAGACACACGCAGACGTTGAGGTTCTCGTTGACCTAGAATACTCAAGGGCCAAACTAGTTGTGGCCGTGCCCAAATCGTTCACGGCGATAAACTCTCTCTCAGACTTGCTAGAGCGATTCATACGAGAAGATGTGATTCTGAAGATCTCCACGGAGTACCTGAACCTTTCGGCCGAGTACTTGAAGACTAACCCTGTTTACCAAGGAGCCTTCGGTGACGCGGACCCTGTGACAGTGACTCCGTGGTGGAGGAGAGGTGAGAACCAGAAGGTCAGCATCTACCTTTCGTTCGGCGCAACCGAGGCTAAGCCACCTGAAGATGCCGACGCAATCGTCGAGGTGGCAGAGACAGGCGCATCCCTTGAGCAAAACGACTTGAAGGTGATCGAGACTCTAATGGAGTCAACGGCCGTCCTTATTGGCAATAAGGACTCAATCGGGGACGAGTCGAAGAGGGAGAAGATCTACGACATATTGACCTTGCTGAAGGGGGTTGTTGACGGGAGGAAGAAGCTCCACATCTTTGTCAACGTTAGCAAAGACAACCTATCCGAGCTCTTGAAAATGCTCCCCGCGCTAAAGGGGCCTACGGTCTCGCCTCTTTCCGACAAGAACTGGTACTCGGTGAACACAGTTATCGAGAAGGAAAGATTCCTACAGCTCATCCCAACGCTAAGGAAACTTGCTCAAGGACTAGTGGTGTATGAGCCGAGACAAGTCTTGCCACTCGAAGAGATCGCGTCTGGAGAATAGAACATGAACAGAGCCTCTAAGATCAAAGTCTTCGATATCGAATCATTGCCTAGAGACCTACTGGACAGAAGATGGCCCAAATCCAAATGGTATGATCCTGAGCTTGAGAGACACGTACGGGCAATCATGAATGAAGTCAGAGAACGAGGCGACTCGGCTTTGATCAAATTTGCGAAGGAGTTCGACAACGTGGAATTATCTGCTGACGCTTTGAGAGTGGGAAGTGAGGAGATTGAACCGGCATATAGCGAGGTCAAGGAAGAGCAAGTATCGGCGCTGAGATTCTTGAAGAGCCGGATAGAGTACTTTGAAAAGGAAAGACTGGAGCGGATCAGTTTCGACTCTGAAAGAGCTGGCGTGAAGGTCTACTTCAGAACACGGCCGTTGCAGAGCGTAGGCTGCTACGTGCCCGGTGCGGAGGCTGCATACCCAAGCACACTTCTTATGATGGCTGCACCGGCGAGATTGGCTGGCGTCAAAAGGCTCGTTGTCTGCTCCCCGCCCACAAAGGGAGGCACGTTGAATTCACTAACACTCGTGGCTGCAGATCTATGCGGCATCGACGAGCTCTACAAGGTCGGAGGGGCTCAGGCAATAGCCGCTCTCGCTTACGGAACTGATTCCATAAGGCCTGTTGAGAAGATAGTTGGTCCTGGGAACAAGTACGTCACGATGGCTAAGATCTTGGTTTCTCAGGATGTGGCCACAGACCTGCCTGCCGGTCCGAGCGAGATAATAATTCTGGCTGATGAAAACGCTGATGCCAGGCTTATTGCTCTCGATCTCATATCTCAAGCGGAGCACTGGGTTGACTCCATCTCGATCCTAGTGACAACATCCGAAGAAATATCGGAAAGGGTTGTTGAGGACATCGATAAGATTCTCCCCACATCGCCCAGAAAAGAGATAGTGGGAAAAGCTCTTTCTGACAATGGGGCAGTAATCAGATGCCAGAACCTCGGAGAAGCCGTCGATTTCGCAAACAGCTTTGCTCCAGAACACCTAGAGATAGTTACGAAAGACCCGATGGCTGTCGCCGACAGGATAAAATCTGCCGGATTGATCCTTATAGGCCCGTACACGCCCGTCTCAGCGAGCGACTATGCGTTCGGAACGAACCATATCCTCCCAACCTATGGCTTTGGACATGCATTCTCAGGACTATCGGTCCTTGATTTTGTGAGACGGGTCAGCATAATTGAATCCACCAAGGATGGGCTATCAAGGATGCGAGGCCACATTGGAGCCTTGGCTGAGGCCGAAGGCCTCTTCAGCCATGCCTCGGCTGTGGAGGGAAGGTTTGAGAATTGAAGACGAGGGATAGAAGTTGGCTGAAGCAAATTCTGAAGGAAGCTCAGAACCTTAGCATCTATGATGTTGGAGAGACTATTGAAGGTCTGGTGGGCAGATTGGGTAGAGATCCATCCGAGATTTTGAAGCTCAACTCTAACGAGAACTTCTTCGTGCCCAAAGAGCTTCTTCGAAACCTATTGGATGAAGTCAACCGAGAGATTGACCCCAGAATCTACCCCAGAGACGAGAAGACGGAACTCAAGGAAGCGCTCAGCAAGTACGTGAAAGTCTCACCGGATCAGATCATCATTGGAACGGGAAGCGACCAACTCATCGACTTAATCTCACGAGCCTTTCTGAAGCGTGGTGACCTAACCCTTACCGTCACTCCGACATTTTCTATGTATGAGCGCTGCGTTAGGACCATGGGAGCTGACCTCATTAGCGTCCCCTTGAGAAAGGACTTCTCCCTGGACGTTGAGAACGTGCTGAAGAAGGGGT
>Ga0224501_10004990_pt1 | contig 10459 bp, 8 predicted proteins | sample SF_Oct11_sed_USG_4_FD_169105 | JGI IMG/M metagenome (GOLD analysis project Ga0224501, IMG submission 169105) | Sediment microbial communities from San Francisco Bay, California, United States - SF_Oct11_sed_USGS_8_1 | ecosystem: Environmental > Aquatic > Marine > Sediment | place: USA...
AGCGCCCGTTGTGGACCGGTGCGTCCGGAGGCCGGCTGTCGTGCACCGCAGGGGGCCTTCGGGGGGCATTTGTGGTGCTTGGGGGTGGTTCGGGCGCTCGAGGGCGGCAAACTCGGACAGGCCGGCGGGCGCTGCGCCGAGGTGCTTCACTCAGGAGTAAGGTCACAGGAGTAAAGTCAAGGTGGGTCGGAAATTGCAGCGCCGAGGTGCTTCACTCAGGAGTAAGGTCAAGGTGGGTCGGAAATTGCGCGCTGCTCTAAGACTCCGGCGAGGCTTCCATGACAGGCTTGTTTGTCATCTCCGTGCTGCCTTCCCTTCAACCCAAGAGGTCGGCCCTCGCGACGGTTCCCATTTCGGGGCTCAATCACACAGCCCATGCGCTCGCTGTCTACGCTTCGCAGACGACATTGCTGGCGCCCACCCAAGACTCGCTACCGGCCGGTCGCCATCTTTGGCCGGGTGGGACTTGCACCCACTGGGTCACTTCATGAGGTTTCGGTGTTGGCTAGGTCATCACTTCCTCCTCATCCAGGCTTTCCCTGGCGCACGGGTCGGACGGATCCGTCCGATCGCAGGCGCGGCATCGGCGCCGCATGGAGCGCTCACGCCGCATGCAACGCCGGGGATGAGGGTTGATCGCTCGGCCCCGGCACAGGGTCGAGTTCGAGCAGCAAGTCGCACTCGCGTTTGATCTCCCGGCTCATCTGCTGGTGTAGCTCGGACACCCGCGGCAGGTCCCAACGGCAGGCCGCGATCTCGTCGGTGATGGCGAAGAAGTTCTCGGACACGCGGTCGCGGGTGGCCTGGTACTCGGTGAGCGCGGCGTCGGTGCCCTCGGCCACCGCCTGAGCCAGCAGCTCGGCGTCGCGAAACGCATCGCTGATACCGTGGGCGGTCAACGGATCCTTGAAGTAGCCCGCGTCCCCCACCAGCGCCCAGCCGGTCCCGTGGCTGCGGCGCAGGAAACCCGGTTGCCCGCCAAAGCCCTGCAGGCGGCCGACCTGAGTCGCCCTGCGCAGCGCGGGCAGCAGTTCAGGTGCGCCGTGCGCGATCCCTTGGTGCAGCGCCCCTCGGACGTCGACCCGCAAGGCTTCGCGCAGCTGATGGGCCGGCGCCGACACGAAGAGCAGGCCCAGGCCTGCCCCCGTCGGCGTGAGGCCCACGCTGATCTCAGGCCGGTAGAACCAGTGGTTGGTCGGCGTGGCATCCAGCTCGAGACCCTCGAAGTAGCCATAGACGCTCGCCGACGCGTGCTCGCCCGAGCGCTCGACCACGGAACCCAGCAGGCGAGCGGTGGTCGAATGACGCCCGTCGGCACCGATCACGACGCCGGACTTGACCATCAGTTGCGTTCCATCCTCGGCCCGCAGACGCACGCCGCTGACACGTGCACTTGCGTCGCGCACGATGCCCGTGAGCTGCTGACCGTGGCAGACCTCGGCGCCGGCCTCGCGCGCGGCATCGACCAGCAGGGGATCGAGCACGGTTCGACGCGGCGAATACAGCGCGTCCACACCGTCGCGCCCCTCCATCGGTAGCTCGACGGCGCGCTTGCCATAATGAAAGATCGTATTGGTCACGGCGGGCGTGTCGGTGGCGGCCAGTCTTTCGAGCAGCCCCCAGCGCGCCAGCTGAAGCAACGCCGGTCGCAGCAGGACGTGGGTCGACAGGGTGTCGCTGCCGTAGGGGCTGCGGTCGACCGCGAGCACGCGCAGGCCGCGGCGCGCGAGCAACATGGCGGTGGCGGCGCCTGCGCAGCGCGCGCCGACGATGATGGCGTCGTACTCCGAGTGTCGAATCGTGTCGGTCATGGTCTTGCTCCGTGCGGTCAGGCAGCGCGACTTTGACGTTGTCGCAGCCAGGTTGTCAGGTGTTCGGATAGCTCGACGGCGTCGTCGCCGACGCCGTCGATGAAGCTCGAGCTGCGTCGCCGCTGAAAGCGCAGGCCGAGCGCATACAGCCCGCCGGGCTCCATCACTCCCTTGTGGTGGTGCAGCTCACCGGCAGGGTCGAGCGCACCCCGGACCTGCAACCAGGGATAGCTACGCCGATAGCCCGTCGCCCACACGACGCTACGGATGCCGGCGTTGCGCAAGTTGAGCCGCGTGGGACCCTGGGGTGCGCGGAAGCGGCACGGCCCGTCATCGACTTCGATTTGCTCCGCCATACCACTGACGGCGGCAAACGCGTCGATGCGCGCGAGCAGGCGCCAGAGCTTGCGCTCGGCCTCCTGCGCGCTCCGCGGCAAGTCATCGGCGAAGTGCAGGCGCGAGCCTTCGATGTCGGTCAGCCGCCCGCACAGCCGCACGCCCTGTGCCTGCAGCGTGGGCAGGTCCAGGCTGCGGTGATCGTCGCGCCCGACCAACTGCCAGGATGGCGCGCGGCGGGCCGCATCCAGATCGCGCACCTTGTCGACGGTCTCACCGAAGATGCCCATGCGCTCGAGCCACCACAGGATGTCGCGACCTCGATAACGCCGGGGCAAGCGCAAATGGCTACCAACCGCAAGCGTCACGGGGCGCCCCGAGCGCTGGATCTCGTCGGCCAGCTGCACGCCCGTTGCCGAGGCGCCGACCACCAACACGCCGCCTTCGGGCAACTGCTCCGGGCCGCGGTAGTCCGACGGGGACAACTGCCGAACGTCCGGACCGAGCCGCCTGGCCATGGCGGGCACGAAGGGCCTATCGCAGTAGCCCGTCGCGAGCACCACGCTGGCAGCGGCAAAGTCACCCCGGTCGGTGGCCACCCGATAGCCGGAGTCCGCCGCCCGCACCGAGCGCACCGTGGTCTCGAGCTCGAGCGGCGCCGAGTAGGAGCGCGCGTAGCCCGTCAAGTGTTCGGCGAAGTCACTCGAACTCATGAAGCCGTCCGGATCCGACCCCTGGTAGTGGTAGCCGGGCAGCCGCGTCTGCCAGTTGGGGCTCAAAAGGCGAAGCGAACTCCAGCGCTCGCTCAACCAGCGCTCGCCGACGCGACCGCGCTCGAGCACCACATGGTCGACCGAGTCTGCGCTCAGGCAACGGCTCATGGCCAAACCCGCCTGTCCTGCTCCGATCACGATGACGTCCGTGCGTTTCATGGTTCCTGCTCCTGCCTTCGACCGCCTTCACTCACCGTGGCGGCACCCGCCGCCTGCTCGCGGCACGCGACCGGCGCTACCGTTCCGGTCGCGTGCCGCCGCCCCCATCGCTCACCCCGCGGCCACCTCGATAGCCACGGGCACGCCGTTGGTGAGCACGTCATAGACCGCCGAACGCTTGCGCGACTGCTCGACGATCTCGCGCAGCTTCTGTTCCGAGGCGTCGCCCTTGACCTTGAAGCTCAGCTTGATGCCCTGATAGCCGTTGCGGACGTCGTCGTTCAGACCGAGCAGGCCCTGCAGGTCGATGGCGCCTTCGACGCTCGACTCCACCTCCTCGAGGTCGACGCCGCGTGCAGCCGCGATATTGGCGATGCCAGCGGTGATGCAGCTGGCGAGCGCACCCAGCAGATACTCCACCGGGGTCGGGCCGTTGCCCTCACCACACAGCACCGGCGGGTGGTCGGCCGGGTAGGCGAAGTCCTGCTTGTGCTCGTGCTCACCCCCGGCGCCGGTGAAGCTGCCCGCGGTGCTGACGCTGCCGGTGCCCTTCACCCAGCGGTTTTGGGCGCGAAAGGTAAACTGTGCGAGCTCGGGTTGGCCCTTGACGGCACCGATGGTCGCGAAGAGCGCCGGCGTGTTGACGCCGTTGCGAGCCACCACCTCGCGCTTGGTCTTCTGGGGGGCGGGGCTGCTCACGGTTTGGGTCTGGGTCGTCATTTCGCTGTCTCCTGGTCCTTTTTGATGCCGGCTCGCTCCGTGCTGCCGACACAAGAAGGTTTGCGGCCCCGGCGTGTGAGCCTCCGTGGAAGCCGCCGTGGAAAGGGGGTGGGCCGCGTTTTTTCCGTGGGAGCAGCACTGCCTGGCACAGGCCCACAGGCGCGCGGATCGGGCCGAGGCCGCTGATTTGCGGCGGCAATTCCGCGAAATTGCGTTACTTTCGGTCCACCGCCACCCCGCACCGTGCCCAAACCTGCCGCCCAAACGCCTGGCCCACTTTCCATCCGCATGCTCGGGGAGTTGCGCGTCAGCCGGGGGGAGCAGCGGCAGAAACTCCCGCCGTCGAAGAAAACCCGGGCCCTGCTCGGCTACCTCGCCCTGACCAGTCGCCCCCATCGGCGCGAGCGCCTGTGCGGATTGTTCTGGGACGTAGCCGACGACCCGCGGGGAGCCTTGCGCTGGAGCCTCAGCAAGCTCCGCTCATTGGTCGACGACGAGGTGCGCGAGCGCGTGGTCGCCGACCGCGAGCAGGTCGCGCTCGAGCTCGACGACGCCGAGGTCGACCTGCTGCAGGTGCGGCGGGCACTGCCAAACGAAGCCAGCGTGGAGGCCGCCGACCTTTCGACCCTGGAGCGCTGTGCGGCAGCATTTGCCGGTGAGTTACTGGAGGGGCTCGACCTAGCCGACTTTGATGAATACCAGGCCTGGTGCGTCGCAGAGCGGGAGCAGACGCGACGGCTGCATGCGCGGATTCTTCAGGCGCTGTGCGCACGACTGGGCGATGCCCCGGAACAGGCGCTGCCCCATGCGCGCACGTGGTCGCAGGTCGATCCGCTCGACTTTGCGGCCCGCACGGGGCTGCTGCGCGTGCTTCTGGCCACGGCGCGTCGCGACGAGGCGCTGCAGCATTACGAGTCGGCCCGCCGCATGTACAAGGAACTCGGCTCCCCCGAGCTGGCGCAGCTGACGCGGGTGTGGCACGAGCTGAACCCGCGCAAGCCGAACGTCACGCCGAATGTCGCGTCGGCGGCTGCCTCGCCACCTGTGGCGACTGCCGCATCGCCCTCGCCAAAGCCCGCGGAGTCGCTCGCGCCGAAGCCCGCGCGCACCCTCTTCGGGCGCGAAGGCGACGTCATCGAGGTGTGCGCCGTGCTCGACCGGGTCAAAGAACGCTCCGGTGAGCGCGTGTTGCTGCTCACGGGCGAGCCGGGCATCGGCAAGACCCGCCTGCTCGACGAACTCTTCGACCATGCGCGGCGGCGCGGGGGCACCGTCATGCGCGGCGCGGCCTTCGAGGGTGAGTCCGGACGCCCCTACGGCCCGCTGATCGATGGCCTGCGAGACGTGGCGGACACCGACGTGGAAACCCTGCGCGACCAGCTGGCGCCGGTGGTGCCGGGCCTCGGTGGCGTCGACTCGCGCGAGGGTGCGCGCGAGCGACTGTTCTCGGCAGTCGCGGAGTTCGTCGCCGAGCGGGCGCAAAATGCACCGCCAGCGCTACTGGTCCTCGACGACGTGCAGTGGCTCGACGCCTCGACGGCGGAGCTTTTGCACTACCTGGTGCGCACCAACAAGAAGCACCCGCTGATGGTGGCCCTGGGCGCACGCGGCGGCGAGCTGGACGATAACCCCGTGATGACGCGGGTGCTGCGCAGCTTGCGTCGGGATCGGCTGCTCGAGGAGCGCACCCTCGAGCCGCTGGGTCTGCAGGCGGTCACGGCCCTGGTCGAGCAGCAAGGCGGCGATCTCGATCCGTCGGTCATCCTGAACCAGAGCGGCGGCAATCCCCTCTTCGCGCTCGAGCTCGCGCGCATGGGTGCTCGCGAAGGCGACGCACTGCCGGAATCGGTGGGCGACGCCGTGCGCGAGCGCATCGAGCGCCTCTCTCCGGAGGCGGCGGACGTGCTGCGCTGGGCCTCGCTGCTCGAAGAGGGCTTTTTCATCGAGCGGCTCGAGCACCTGGTCGCCCTCGACCTCGAAGCCATCATCGACGCCTGCGAAGAGCTGGAGCGGCTGTCGCTCTTGCGCCGCGAGGCGCTCATGGACGGCCGCGAGCGGCATCGCTTCGCCCACGCCCTGGTGCGCCGGGCGGTCTACACAGACCTCTCCGAGCCGCGCCGTCGCCTGATGCACCGGCGCGTGGCCCAGACCCTGCGCGACAGCGACGAGGTGGACGAAGACGTGGTGGCCGAGCTGGCACACCACGCCGCGCTCGGACACGACCACGACCTGGCCGCCGCCACCTGCGCTGCAGCGGGATTGCGCTGTCAGCGGGTATTCGCCCACGACCAGGCCCTCCGGCTTTCGCGCCGCGGCCTACGGCACGCCGAGCGGCTCGCCGGTCTCGACGCGGTCAAACGGCGCATCGACCTGCTGGAGGTTCAACTGCTGGCCTCGCGACCGGAGGACCTTGCCGTCGTTTCGAACGAGCTGCGGCAACTGGCCGAGCAAGCCCTGCGAGAGGGAGCGCTCGAACACGCCCGCCGCGCCTTCCATCGCCTGAGCTGGATGAACTGGGAAGGAGGCGCATGGTCGGAAGCCCGCCGCGACTCGCTTCAAGTGGAGGCGATCAGCCACGGATCAAACGACCAGGCGCGTGTGGCGTCGATGGCCGAAGCGGCCCACTGCCTGATCCTACTCGAGCGTGACCTGCCCGAAGCCGGCGCCATGCTGATGGAGGCCGAGGCCCGCGCGCGCCCCCTCGGCATCGAGCCGATATCCCTGGCCTCCGCACGGGGCCTGCTATTGCAGCACCGGGGCGACGCAGACGATGCGCTAGCCGCGTTCGAGCGCGCCCGCGTGCTCGCAACCACCCACGGCGATCACCTGCGTGAGTACCTGGCGCTCGAGCACCAGGTGACGACCGAGCTGGAGCGCGGTGGGCTGTCGCGCGCTTGTGCGCTGACACCCCAGCTCGTCGACCTCGGCAACAGGATTCGCGAGGGCAGCGAAGGCCCCTTCGCGCGCGCCATCGACGCGATCGCACGCTATGGCTCGGGGGAGGACTGCCTGGAGCTCATCGACCGGGAGCTGGAAGAGCTGCGCATGGTGGACGCCAAGCAGCGACTGGCCTATGCGCTGGTGCACGCGGCCCAATTCGACATCGGGCGCGCGGACTTTGAGCGTGCCCTCACGCGGGCGCAAGAAGCACTTCCGATCGCACAGGTGCTCGAGCGTCCGAGCGAAAGCTTGCTCGCCCTGTACCTACAGGCTCGAGCGGCCCAGGCTCTGGGCCAGCGGGACGCCGCGGCGGCTGCACGGACTGCACTCGCGGCCCATCCATGGCAGGGAGCCTCGGCCTTCGCGCTCGAAAAGCGCGCCGAGCTACTCGAGGAGGAAATGTGATGGGATTGATCGTGGTCGAGCGAAGCTTCGAAGAGCCCCGCGCCTTCGAGGACATGGACGCGGCCGAGGCGGCGGTGTCGTGGTGTTTCGAACAACACCGAGTCAAAGCCCTGCGCAGCTTCCTGTCGCGCAATCGACGGCACATGGTCTGCGTCTACGACGCGCCCGACGCCGAGGCCGTACGCAAAACCCAGCTCGAAGCCGGCCTGCCCCATGACGCCATCTGGGCGAGCGAACTGCTCGAGCCCCCCGAACGCGAGCAGCCACCCGGTTACTCGGCGGTGATCGTCCAGCGCCAGCTGCCGGGGAAGGTCGACGCGCAGGGCGCCTGGGCGCTCTTCGAGCTCGCCGTGGACTGCCTCGGCCGCCACCGCGCCAAGCTCTGGCACAGCTACCTCTCGAAGGACGGAACGCGCATGGTGTGCCGCTTCTACGCACCCGACGCCGAAGGCGTGCGCCGCGCCAACCAGGAGTCAGAGCTGCCCTTCGTCCACATCTGGCCCGCGATCGTGTACGGCGACAGCGAGGGCTGAGCGTCAGTTGGTGGGCACGGCGCCCGTGATGCGGACCTGGTAGTCGAGCCCTGCGGCCTCGGGGCTGGCCGCCCCGGTCTGGAAGGCGTCGTACTGGTAGAGCACGTTCGGCGTGTTGACCACGACCAGGCTCGCCTCTTCGCCGCTTCCCACGCTGGCCTGACCGACACCTTCTGGCAGGTCCACGTAGCGCACCGAACCGTCACTGCCGCGAATCGAGAGGGTCGCGGTGAAGCCGCTGTCCGGCTGGCCGCTACCCATGCTGGTGATCACGATGCCCACCTCGCCACTGGCCTCGAGCGGAATGATGTTCGCGCCTCCGTAGGCGGGTCTGCGAGCGGCTTCGATGCGGTAGGTCTGATCCCCCTGCGCATCGAGCCCCGGGAAATCCAGCCCGCCGCGACGGGCGAAAAACTCCTGCTGGGCCTGCGGGTGTTCGATGTCCAGATAGGCCATGCGCGCCCAGTAGCGACCGAGGATGGTCTGGACCGGCACGGGATCGGTGAGGCGCTCGAGCACGTGCAGGGGGGTCTCATTGTTGCCCGGGTGATTGCGGAACAGCTCCGGGATCACCATGCGACCGAGACCCTGGTAGCCGTCGGGATTGTTGGTCAGGTAGGTCAAAAAGGGCCAGGCCTCGTAGTAGTTCTGATCGCTGACGATCAGCATGTGCGACTGGCCAATAACCCGATCAAGGTTGATGATCGTATCGCCCGCCGATACTCCGAACGCATTGCGTGCGGCCTCGCAGTAGGACGAAGTCAAATAGGTATCAGCAACCCAATTGGCCACCGTCTCCCACCAGGCGCCGGTGCGCGTCTGATCGACCCAGCCGTACTCGGTCAGCGTCAGCGAATGGCCGAACTCGTGGATCGTCGTGCGTGGGTCGGGAAGTGCCCAGCTCAGCACCTCCAGATAGCTCAGCCCCGCACCCGCGTCGTAGCGCATCACTCCGCCGGCGCCGCCGAGGGTCGCCACACCATAGACGTTGAACTTGTAGTAGGGACCGTCATCGGAGTGAACCGACAACCCGGGCGAGCGGAAGCACCAGTCCTCGACGAAGCAGCGGTGCGCGGCCTCCAGGTGATCGAGAGTCGCATCCACGTCGCTCCCACTGCCGTAGACCCGAAAGTGATCGGACTCCTGAAACTGCAAGCCGCCGCCACCGATGTTGCGATTGGGCTGAAATTCCGAGGCCTCGGGCAGCTCGCACACCGGGTTGGGCTCTACGAGACTGGTGTCAAACGGGTCCATGGCATCCCCGCCACCCGTGCCCGCATTCGCGTTTTGCACCGCATCGCCAGAGGTACCCGCCATGGGCTCGTCCATGCTGAGCGTCACGCCGGCATCCACCGCGGGCGTCGCGGCCGTACCAGCAGCGTCCGTTGGCCCGGTGGTCATCGTCGCAGAGGATGCTTCCGACGGCGCCACCGGCGTTTGATCGATCGCTGGCATTAACCCAGGGACAGAGTCCGCGCCACTGCCCTCGTCAGCGGAACAGCCAAACGCAAGGTTCAGCACGACCAGAAGCACCTTCCCCACCTCGCCAGTTCTCAGCATCTCCCGAAGCTCCTTCCGCGCGACGCCAGCTGCGCCGCAAAGTCCCGGACAGCGCGCACTGTGGGGCTCATCCGGGAAGCTACGCTAGCGTCCGGGGTTCTCAGAGTCCTTGGTGCGGATTTGGTGCTGCATGGGCTGTTTACCCCGCAGTGATGCGGGAAATGGTGCGCCTGGGCGGTCGCTGCACGGGAGGTCGAACAAAAGCACGCCATCGCCACATGGGGACCTGAGGCTTCGATGACGCCGCTTCGCGCTACGCCGAGACACGACCGACGCGCGCTCATTTGAGGACACCACGGCCTGGGGATCAGCCCGCTGCAGGGCTTGTGTCGAAAAACCTCTCGCACCGGCCGCGCCAATGACCGAAGCTAGGACCAATGCGCATCGAATACTCGAAACCAGACGGTGCCAATCATCTGACCTTCGAGCTTCGCGACCTGGGCCATCCCTGCATTCGGCGCGTTGCCGAGGAGCTCGTCGAAGCCTCGGTCGACCCCGCCAGCCTGTTGCGCACCGATGGCCCTGAAGAAGCCTGGCATTTCAAAGTCGTCTGCATCTTCCCCAACGGGATCAGGATGACCGAAAAGGAGTTCTGGGAGCGGGCATCGGACTTCCCCGATCTGCATCCACTCGCCGTCGAATACGCCCGCAACGTCAGCGCCCCGGGTCGCGGCCGGCAAGGCACGCCTCTCTGGCACGACGACTGGGTTCCGGCGGGCTGCTATGCGGTAGCCCCGCTGACCTTCAAGGACACGCGCTTCTTCGACAGCCTCGTGAACCTCGCCCATTGCCGCCCATTGCAGCGACCTGGAGCACGCCGAGATCTACTTACTCCTGAGACCTACTCCTGAGACCCACCTTGACCTTACTCTTGAGTGAAGCACCTCGGCGCAGCGCCCGCCGGCCTGTCCGAGTTTCCCGCCCTTGAGCGCCGAACCACCCCCAAGCACTTACTCCTGAGACCCACCTTGACCTTACTCTTGAGTGAAGCACCTCGGCGCAGCGCCCGCCGGCCTGTCCGAGTTTCCCGCCCTTGAGCGCCGAACCACCCCCAAGCACCACAAATGCCCCCCGAAGGCCCCCTGCGGTGCACGACAGCCGGCCTCCGGACGCACCGGGCGCTCTATCCCACCGCCTACAGCCCCAACGACGCACCACCCGAGCTAGCTGGGGGTCGGCGGCGGCTTCGCCCCTGGGCCGCGCGCCAGTACACACCACCAGC
>Ga0224501_10004991_pt1 | contig 10459 bp, 9 predicted proteins | sample SF_Oct11_sed_USG_4_FD_169105 | JGI IMG/M metagenome (GOLD analysis project Ga0224501, IMG submission 169105) | Sediment microbial communities from San Francisco Bay, California, United States - SF_Oct11_sed_USGS_8_1 | ecosystem: Environmental > Aquatic > Marine > Sediment | place: USA...
GCTCCAACAATTACTCACCCACAGCTCCGGTCTTCCAGGCTGGCGTGGATTCTATGAGACCCTGAGTCCGAATGCCGTTCTTCCGTCGACGCGGGAAGAGCGCTCTTGTGTGAACGGGCAAGTCCTGCAATTGATCAAACAGGAAGCGTTGGTGTACCAACGGGGCGAAGGGAGTCTGTACAGTGATCTCGGGTTTATATTGTTGGGGATGGCGATTGAACGTCTGTCAGGTATGGGGCTGGATCAGTTTGTGCGGGAACATGTCATTCTGCCGATGAAGGCCGCTCCTCTCTGTTATCTGCCGACGGAACAGGATGGTGCGAGCGGAGCGGTTGTGTCGAAGGAGCTCATTGCTCCGACAGAGTGGGATCCTTGGAGAAACCGTCTGTTGTGCGGTGAGGTCCATGACGACAATGCCGCAGCACTGGGCGGGGTGGCGGGACATGCCGGACTCTTTGGGACAGCAGAGGCGGTCCTTGCCGTCACAGGGGAGTGGTTATCGGCCTATCATCAGCAGCCGTCGACGCTTGATTCAGGCCTCATCCGTGAGTTTACTCAACGACGACACGATGTGCCGGGATCTAGTTGGGTCTTCGGATGGGATACCCCGTCACCTGCATCTTCGTCCGGGAAGCATTTTTCCCATCACTCGTTCGGTCACCTGGGATATACCGGGACATCGGTCTGGATCGACCCTGTTTGTGAGCTGGAAGTCGTGCTGCTGTCAAATCGGGTATGTCCCACGAGGAAAAATGAGAGGATTCGGGCGTTTCGCCCGTTTATTCATGATCTCGTGTATCAGGAGTGTGTGGGCTGTTAAGGCTGGTCTGCGTAGTCGATCCAGGATTCTTTCTCTGCAAGGTAGCGAGACCCTTTAAAGTTGACTCGTGTTCTCATACGCGTAAATCCAAGCCCCTGAAGTTTATCGACGAGTTCTCGTACCGTTCCAGAGACAGTAGAGTGTGATCCGCTCTCAAGGACGAGGGCTTCGTACATGACTTTTGCTGTGTACCCGGACGCAGACCGGTTGACGAGAATGGCTCGATTAAAGTACCGATCACTTGGATCAACCCCTTCGAGCTGATGTTTTTCGACAAGCCCTTCCTTCCGGAAGGTCAATGGCAACGCACTCATGTGTTCCTCCGCAAGTACCGATGATCAGTGGGGAATTATAGGGGCCTTCTTTGTCAACTGCAACTGCGTTGACAAGACGGTTCTTCATTACTATGATGCCGCTCCTCCGCACATCGGAGGCTCGATTCCAACTCCTTCCCATGAACATTCCAAATAGCCTGACAATTTTGCGCATCCTCCTCATCCCTGTCTACATCGGGTGTATGACATACGGGGCATATGGGCTTGCCTTATTGGCCCTTCTCCTGGCAGGTATTACGGATGGGATCGACGGTCTTCTCGCGAGGAGATTGAATCAACAGACACAATTGGGGATGTTTTTGGATCCTCTTGCCGACAAACTGCTACTGACCTCCGGTTTTCTCTCGCTCGGCATGCTTCATCTCATTCCGTTATGGGTCGTTATTTTGGTCGTGAGTCGGGATGTGATTCTACTGTTGGGCACGGCAGTGGCACATCTCACGGAGACACCGATTGATGTGACTCCGACGATTTGGGGGAAAGGCACGACGGCCTTGCAGTTGAGCTATGTGTTTCTGATCGTATTTCTGACGTGGCTTGAAGCGGAGCTTGCCATGCTGACTCCCTTGCTGGTGGTGATGGCCGGATTTACCCTGACCTCGGGATTCCACTATCTCCATCGTGGATATCGGAGTGCCAATACCATCCTCCCGCCGAACTAAGTCTCTCTCTCCCGTTGTCGGAGCGCAGTCCGGCAAATAATGTAATTGTTTTGACAGGTTTTTGATGCCCCAGTAGACTTCCTGGGTAGTCAAATTCTTGCGTAATCGGCTCCCAGAGCCTGAGGGAGAGGACGACCAAAGCTATGGCGACGTTTGCATACGTTGGACGGAGCAAGTCCGGAGCAGTCAAAAAAGGCGAACTCGTTGCCAAGTCACGTGACGAAGCGGTCGAGTTATTGCGCAAGCAAAATGTCGTGGTGACGAGTCTCCAGGAGAAGGCCGGCAAACAAGGCTTCTCTCTCAGCTTCGGCAGTGGGGTCAGCGAGAAGGACCTGGTCGTGTTTACGCGGCAATTCGGCACCATGATCAATGCCGGATTGCCCTTGATTCAGTGTCTAGAAATTCTCTCGACGCAGTCGGAAAACGCTGTTTTGAAGAAGTCCGTTGGGGAAATCAAAACGCAGGTAGAAGCGGGAGCGACGTTTTCAGATTCTCTCCGCAAACATCCTAAAGTGTTCGACGATTTGTATGTGAACATGGTGCATGCCGGTGAGGTCGGTGGTCTTTTGGATACCATCATGAGCCGTCTGTCCAAACACATTGAAAAAGCAATGAAATTGAAGGGGCAGATCAAAAGTGCCATGGTGTACCCCGCTGCCATCGTCGGGATCGCGGCCATTGTTATTACTGTTTTGATGCTGTGGGTCATTCCGGTTTTCGACAAAATGTTCAAAGAAATGTCCGGCGGAACGATGGCTCTTCCCGGGCCGACGCAACTCGTGATCGACATGAGCAACTTCTTTCAAAGTTATTGGTGGATCATCTTAGGCATCACCGTCGGGCTTGTGATCTCAGTTAAAAAATATTATGCCACGACACAAGGAAGGTTGGCGATCGACAAGTTGCTGCTGAAGCTGCCGATATTCGGAGATTTGATTCGGAAAGCCGCCGTGGCGAAATTTACCAGAACCCTTGGAACGTTATTGGCAAGCGGCGTGGCGCTACTGGAGGCTCTGACGATTTGTGCAAAAACCGCCGGGAACAAAGTCATAGAAAACGCGTTGCTCGACGCGAAGGTCAGCATCAGCGGGGGGAAAACGATATCCGAGCCCCTGACGAAGAGCGAAGTCTTCCCGAAAATGGTGACCCATATGATCGCGGTCGGAGAGTCGACCGGAGCCTTGGATAACATGCTGGGGAAAATCGCCGACTTTTATGAGGATGAGGTCGACGAGGCCGTGTCGAATCTTACGGCGCTCTTGGAACCTATGATGATGGTCTTTCTTGGGACCACGGTAGGTTTTATCGTGGTCGCCATGTACCTGCCTATCTTTACAATGGCGTCTGCGATTGGTTAGCCGGCGCGGAGCCTGAGCAGAGAAAGCCCGATCCTTGGCGTGAGCCGGAGGTCGGATTACTGACAACATATCCGGGTGGGAGAGCTATGGGCAGATGGCCCAGGTCCCATCCGGACGTCTATTGACCCCCTGGGCCTTCTTTTTCGAGGAATTTTGCCACATCGTCTATGTCGTCCGGGAGGACTGAAGGGGCCTCTCTGTATCTCGAAACAGCCATATGGGAGATATTAAGGCTCGAACCTACTGGTTGATGGGGGGGCGAATCGCAGTTGTCACACTGCTGTTGGGCCTCTCCATCACATTTCATGTGCCGAAGGGCGAGCATGTTCAAACATTCTTAGCCCTGATTGTCATTACGTACGTGATCACGGTTCCATATGTGGCGTTGCTGAGGATCCTCACGGACCCTGAAGCCTTGGTTCGGTTTGTCTGGGTTCAGATTGCCGTGGATTTTGTCCTCGAAACCGTGTTGATCGCGAGGACCGGTGGAATTGAAAGCCCGTTTGCGGTGCTTTACGTGGTGAGTGTGACGGTCGCCAGTCTTGTCCCACGCCGTCGTGTCGGTCTCTTGACCGCGAGCTTCTGTATCATTCTTTTTGGCATTCTCACGAACGTCCAGCTTTATGGGCTGGCGGAAGCATGGGGATGGGTATGGCAGACTCGGCTCAGTGCCGCCGAATCTCTTCAAGCATTCGGCGTCTATGGATTAGCATTTCTGGTCGTCGGGTTTCTTAGCGGAGAATTGGCCGACCAGCTTCAGCGAGCAGATCAATCGCTTCGTGAAAAAGACCAGGGTTTGAACCGTCTCAGGGTCTTTCATGAAAATATCGTGCGCAGTATCAGCAGCGGCGTGTTTACGACTGATGAGCGGGGAGGTATTACGTCGTTCAATCCTGCCGCGCAAGAGGCGACGGGATATGGTTTCGAGCAGGTGCGAGGACGTCCATGGCGAGAGGTATTTAATTGCTACCCTGCGTCAGAGAAGGGCGAAGAGAAGAACGCCACACCTGCCGATGGAAGATTTGAGGTCGAATGTAAGCGGGCCGACGGTAACCGGTTGATTCTCGGGATGACCTTGGCTCCGCTTCACGAGCAGGGGGAAGAGACGGGATTAGTGGGTTTATTCAAGGATCTCACGCAAGTGCGTGACTTGGAAGAGGAAATGAGACGAAAAGAGTGGATGGCCAGTCTCGGCGAGATGTCGGCAGGCATGGCGCACGAGATTCGAAACCCTCTTGGAGCTTTGGCCGGAGCGATGCAAATGCTCCGGAAAGATCTACAGGCTGATGAGACGAGTCAACGGTTGATGGATATCGCGATTCGAGAAGCCAAGAGGTTGGACACGATTATTACGGAGTTTTTGCAGTATGCACGTCCTCCGGCATTGAATTTAGGCGAGTGCGATTTGAACAAAGTCCTTGCTGAGACGCTTGATCTGGTAGAACATGAAGCACGGACAAGGACGAATGTCGCGATCGAAACCTCGTTGTTCGATGGTGTGCTGTCCGGGCAAGTGGATCAGGACCAGGTCAAGCAAGTCTTTTGGAATTTAGCGACCAACGCGTTCGATGCCATGCCGAGAGGTGGTCGACTGACCATTGGGACGGGTTATCGCAAGGTCGACGTGGCCGGGGGAAAAGCGGACGTGGTCGAAATCTCATTTCAGGACACGGGGGAAGGCATTTCTAAAAAGAATCTCGATAAGATTTTCCTGCCGTTTTTTACGACGAAAAGTTACGGGTCGGGGTTGGGGCTTGCGGCGGTATACCGTATCGTGGATTTGCACGGAGGGTGGATCAAGGTCGAGAGCCAAGAGGGAAAAGGGGCGCGATTTGTTGTGTGCTTGCCGTGTTCTGCGGGGGCAGGAGTGCGGCTCTGGCATGAAGGTAGGGAACCGTGGAAAAGATTTTAGTCGTTGATGATGAGCAAGGTTTGCGAGACGTGTTGAGTATCATGCTCAAGCGGACCGGGTATGCCGTGACCAGTGTCGCGGACGGTGAAGAAGCCGTCGAACTGCTCAGCAAGGAAATCTTTGATCTGGTGATCACCGATCTGCGGATGCCGAACGTCGATGGCATGGAAGTGCTGAAAGTCGCCAAATCGGCATCCCCCGAGACCGTAGTCCTGGTGATCACGGCGTTTGCGAGTGCCGATTCGGCCGTCGAGGCGATGAAGCAGGGTGCCTACGATTATCTGACGAAGCCGTTCCAGGTCGATGAGGTGCAGCTGATCATCCGTAACGCATTGGAAAAACGGCGCCTGACGACGGAAAATATTCTTCTTAAACGTGAGATGGCGAGTCAGTCGTCGTTCGCCCAACTGGTAGGGCAAAGCGAAGCCATGCAGCGGGTATTCGAGGTGGTCCGGAAGGTGGCCGACTCAAAGAGTAATGTGTTGATTTGCGGTGAAAGCGGAACAGGGAAGGAGTTGGTCGCACGGGCGATTCATTACAACAGCGGTAGAAGTGCCCTGCCGTTTGTGGCGGTGAATTGCAGCGCCGTGCCTGAGACCCTGTTGGAGAGTGAGCTGTTCGGGCATATGAAGGGTTCGTTCACCGGCGCGATATCGAATAAAGCCGGGCTATTTGAAGTGGCCGACGGTGGAACGATTTTCCTCGATGAGATCGGTGATACGACGCCCTCGATACAAGTGAAGCTGTTACGGGTCATACAGGAACGTGAGTTTCGCCGAGTGGGCGGCCATCAGGATATTAAAGTCGATGTGCGCATCGTGGCCGCAACGAATAAGAATCTGGAAAAGGCCGTCGCCGACGGGTCGTTTCGTGAAGATCTCTATTATCGGCTGGATGTCATTCCGATTCGACTCCCGCCGTTGCGGTTGCGTAGCGGGGATATTCCATTACTGGCAAAGCACTTCCTCGAACGTTTTTCGAAGGAGAGCGGGAAGCCTGTTCCGACGTTGACTCCTGAAGCGATGCATGTGCTGGTGGGGCATGAATGGCGAGGTAACGTCCGCGAATTGGAGAATTTGATCGAGCGTGTCGTCGCGTTTTCGACGGAAGGAACCGTCACCGGCAGCGATGTGGAGGGGTGGTTGCATCGGTCGGTGGCTCCCCAGTCCCAGCAAGGAGTCTCGCTTGACTTGACGGAGGAGGGGGTGGACCTTGAAGGGTTGGTCAACGGGATCGAAAAAGAATTGTTGATCAAGGCCCTTGAGCAGTCGAAGTGGGTGAAGAAGAAGGCGGCTCGATTACTTCGACTAAATGCAAGATCGTTTCGATATCGGTTGGAGAAATATGCTATAAAAGGGGGCCGTGACTAAAAGCTCTCGAGAATCCGATCCTCTCCCGTCCACTACCGTCACGGTGTTTGCTCCTGCCAAGGTTAATCTTGTGCTTCGTGTGCTTGATCGCCGTGCGGATGGATTTCATAACCTCTGGTCTTTGATGCAAACCGTCCAGCTAGAGGACGAGATTGCCATTCGGCTCGATCGGGATCGCTCGGGCATCAGGTTGCAATGTGATGACTCTTCCTTGAAGACGGACCCAACCAATCTTGTCTATCGTGCGGCAGAAGCCGTGTTGCGCCGGTGCGGCTATGTCGGCGGATTGGACATGGTATTGAGCAAGCGAATTCCGATGGGTGCGGGGTTAGGAGGAGGGAGTAGTGATGCAGCCGCGACGATTGTGGGGCTGAATCGATTGCTTGGCTTGGGATGGTCGGCGGAGGAGATGGCCGATGTCGGCCAGGCTCTGGGAAGTGATGTGCCCTTCTTCTTCTTTGCGCCGTCCGCGGTCGTGATGGGGCGAGGGGAGCGGGTCAGTCCGGTCACCATCTCGGGTAGCCGCTGGGCTGTCCTCGTGAATCCCGGGTTTTCGATTGAAACCAAGTGGGCCTATCAGGAGTTATCTTCGAGTCGATCCCAAGTTCTGGCGCTTTCCGACGTCCATACGTCGCTTGGGCGTGAAGAACGGCTTTCCTGGGAACCGGTTCTTGAATCAGCAGAGAATGACTTCGAGCGGCCGGTCTATCGGGCCTATCCCCTCCTCCACGCCATTAAGCAGGACCTGCTGGGTTTAGGGGCTGAGGCAGCATTGTTGTCCGGTAGCGGAGCGACAGTGTTCGGCGTCTTTTCTGATGAGGCTGATGCTCGACGTGCAGCCGCAGATTTGCATACGCAACCCCAGCTAAAAGTCGTGGCAGCCCCGGTCGGATCAGGGCCGCTACGGTGCCAGCCGTAGGTGATATTCCAGGCAAAAGGGTCGGTTGACAGGGGCCTGCGATTTCCGATAGAGTCCTTGCCTATTTTCTTCTCATGCGCAAAATGCATGGGGGGACGAGTTGTGGCGGTCTGTCGGCGCCCACCAAAGAACCACTGAGAATTCAGTCAATTACGATCACGGTCGGACGAGTCTGGATATTCCAATGAACCAGGAATTAAAAATCTTCTCTGGCAATGCCAACCTTTCGCTTGCGCAAGAAATTTGTGGGTATCTGGAGCAAGGTCTTGGTGAGGCGACGGTTTCCTTGTTCAGCGACGGCGAGATTCGCGTCAAGATCGATGAGAATGTTCGTGGCGCGGATGTCTTTGTCGTGCAGTCGTGTTGTCAGCCGGTCAACGACTCCTTGATGGAGTTGCTGATCATTGTCGATGCGCTCAAGAGATCGTCGGCGAACCGCATTACCGCCGTCATCCCCTATTTTGGTTATGCCAGGCAGGACCGAAAAGATCAACCGCGGGTGCCTATTACCGCCAAGCTTGTTGCCGATTTGATTACAACGGCCGGAGCCGATCGGGTCCTTACCATGGATCTCCATGCAGGACAGATTCAAGGGTTTTTCAACGTGCCGGTCGACCATCTGTATGCCATGCCGGTGTTGCTGGACTACATTACGAAACAACAGATCGACGACCTTGTCCTCGTGTCACCTGACGCTGGTGGTGTGGAGCGGACACGAGCCTTTGCCAAACGTATTCAGGCCAATCTGGCGATCATCGATAAGCGGCGAGAGGGACCCAATCAAGCACAAGTGATGAATATCATCGGCGATGTCAAGGGCAAGAGCGTGCTGTTGCTCGACGACATGATCGATACGGCCGGTACGATCGTTCAAGGCGCGCAGGCCTGTGCGGATCAAGGTGCGCGTGAAGTGTGGACGGCCTGCACCCATGCGGTGCTCTCCGGCCCGGCGTTGCAGCGGCTGCAGGATTCATGCATTACCCAAGTCGTGTCGACTAATACGATTCCGTTACGGGGGAAAGACCTGGTGTGCCCGAAGTTGCATCAATTGTCTGTGGCACCGCTCTTGGGAGAGGCGATCAGACGTATTCATGAAGACGAGTCGGTCAGTTCACTTTTTGCCTAGGCCCCTACGCACTGGGCGTTGGATTTCGAGCAGGGGAGATAAAGGAGTATCATGAAATTCGATTTGGCAGCGACGGTGAGGGAGCAGGCCGGTAAAGGTGCCGCGCGGTCCATGCGGCGTGAGGGGAAGATCCCGGCAGTGCTCTACGGGCAAGGCGAGTGTATTCTGTTATCGGTCGTCCCGGGCGATTTGGTGAAAATTTTAAAATCGCACGCCGGTAGTTCCGCCTTGATTTATTTGACCTTGGAAGGGGGAAGTTCCAAGCCGGAGCGTACGGCGCTCCTGCGTGATTATCAACAGGATCCTATCACCGGCGCCTTATTGCATGCGGACTTCTTTGAGGTCTCCATGACCAAGCCGATCCGCGTCAAAGTCCCGATTCAGGTTGTCGGCGGTATTCCTGCCGGTGTCAAGGAGGGTGGGATCCTGCACCACAACCTGCGCGATGTGCATGTTGAATGTCTACCGTCCATCCTGCCGGATCATATCGAAGTCGATGCCTCACCCTTGGTGGTGGGTAGCGGCATCCATGTGAAGGATCTCACGGTTCAGGAAGGGGTCCGTTTTATGGATGATCCCGATCAAATGGTCGTCAGCGTTTCGGCGCCCATATCCGATACCAAGCTTGAATCTCTGCTGACCGGCGGGGCGGGCGCGGTAGCGGAGCCTGAGGTTGCGGGTAAAGGCAAGGAGGCCGGGGGTGCGGATGCGGCGAAGGCTGGTGGAGCAACGGCGGCGAAGGCGGGTGGAGCACCAGCCGCTAAGGCCGGGGGTGCGGCTGCCGGTGACAAAAAGGACGCTGATAAAAAGAAGAAATAGCCTTGTACCTTCTTGTTGGATTGGGCAATCCCGGTAAAGGATATGCCCAAACACGCCACAACGTAGGTATGTGGGTGATCGAACGGGCTGCCTCCAGGTGGGGCATTCCCCTCGCACCACGTGGCGTGGCTCAAGTGGGTTCAGGGCGGCTTGGCTCTGAACCGGTTGAGTTAGCTGGTTTGCTCGATTGGATGAACATCAGCGGTCCTCCCCTCAAAGGCCTCCTTCGCAAATTACATCTGACATCCGACGATTTGATTGTTATTCATGATGATCTCGACCTTGAGCCGGGACGCCTTCGAATCAAATGTTCCGGGGGGCATGGAGGGCACAACGGAATCAAGTCCGTCATTGAGGCGCTCGGGACTCCGCAGTTTATCCGAGTGAAGATCGGGGTGGGTCGCCCGCCTTCCGGCCGGAATTCCGCAGACTATGTGCTGGAACAGCTCGCTGCAAATGAACGAGACGTAATAGATCCCTGCGTGGAGCAAGCAGTCGATGCGCTGGAATGTGTCATCCATCGGGGGGCATCAACGGCGATGAATCAATTCAACGTGCGGGAAAGAACTAATGGAGAAGGACTGAGGACTGAGGACTGAGGAGAGTGGGGTTACTCGGCCCTCAGTCCTCATCACTCAGCACTAAGGAGACACATGGGACTCTGTTGCGGCATGATCGGGCTTCCGAACGTCGGGAAAACGACGGTCTTTAATGCGTTGACCGGCGGCGGCGCGTTGGCGGCAAATTATCCGTTCGCCACGGTGGATCCGAATACCGGTATTGCCGTGGTGCCCGATCCACGTCTTGTCACGCTGACCGATATCTTCAAGTCGAAAAAAACCACCTATAGCACCCTTGAAGTTCGGGATATTGCCGGTCTCGTCGAAGGTGCGAGCAAGGGAGAAGGGCTCGGCAACCAGTTTCTTGGACATATTCGGGAAGTTGATGCCTTGCTCCATGTGGTGCGGTGTTTTCAGGGAACAGATGTCGTGCACGTCAGCGGTGGGGTCGATCCGTTGCGCGATATCGGCGTCATCGAAACGGAACTGATGTTGTCCGATCTTGAAACCTTGGATCGGCGCAAACAGAAAACAGAAAAGAAAGTGCGGGCCGGTGACAAAAAGGCCGGATTTGAAAT
>Ga0224501_10004992_pt1 | contig 10459 bp, 14 predicted proteins | sample SF_Oct11_sed_USG_4_FD_169105 | JGI IMG/M metagenome (GOLD analysis project Ga0224501, IMG submission 169105) | Sediment microbial communities from San Francisco Bay, California, United States - SF_Oct11_sed_USGS_8_1 | ecosystem: Environmental > Aquatic > Marine > Sediment | place: USA...
TGAGTATTCATCCGGAAGCTCCTGATGCGTTACAGAAACAGGGTCTGGATAAATCCATACTGCAACGTGTCTCGGTAAGGATTAAGGATTTCCCTGGTTATGCGCAAATCAGAAAATGCACAATCACCCTGGATGCATGGACTGTGGATGATGGTCTGCTAACACCAACTATGAAAATAAAACGTCCTAAAGTCATGGAAAAATTTGCCCGGGAAATTGAAGACATGTACAAAGGCCACTGATGTTGACCGAAACAGGATTACCGGAAAATAAAGTACCGGTAATCCGTGTGCCTGCTACGCCTACTAAAGCAAACAAGGGTGGCAGTATATTTGGTGGCTGGATTATGTCACAGGTCGATATCGCAGGTAGTATTCCCGCTGAAATGCGCGCTAAAGGTCCTATTGTTACTCGCGCTGTTGATTCTTTTGAATTTAAAAAACCAGTTTTTGTTGGTGATCTAATCAGCTGTTACGCAGATATTATTAACGAAGGTAAAACTTCGATCACTGTTAAGGTCGATGTTTATGCTCAGCGTATTCGAGGCGCAGATATAGAAACTATCATGGTGACTGAAGCAAAACTGGTATATGTGGCAATAGATAAAAATGGTAAGCCTCGAGCATTGCCGGAAAAATAAAAGCATAAGGGTATAGCATGGTGATCAGTCTCACTCATATTATTTTGACATTAATAATATTGCCGTTAATTTTTCTGCCAACAATTATTGCGATTAAAAAAGATCATCCCTATAAAATTCCTATCATATTAATTAATATTTTCGGCAGCCTTGTGATGGGGCTGGGCTGGTTTGTTGCTCTGGTCTGGTGTTTTATCGAGCCATCAGCCACATCAAATACCTTTGCCGCAGCTTCAGAGCTGGAAAAATTACACGAGCTAAAAGAGAAAGGCATTATTACTCAACAGGAATTTGATGCCAGGAAAAAAACGATTCTCGAAAGCTGATAGCTTGTAATGCAGGTTGGGCATCGCAATGACCAACATTATAAAAAGCAAAAATATCAGTCCGCAAATAAACGCAAATAAACGCGAATAAAAGCAAAAAATAAAACATGTTTTTCTTCTGGTGATGATGAGTGAGCGTTCAGCATATAAATTTAAATATTCTAATAATTATATTCAGTGTGTGCCTGCCGTCAGTAGCGAAGAGTAGTGATATCGACCCGTTGATGGCCATCTATGTTGATACTATGAATAAAGCTAATCTTAAACTTGGCATGGCACTTAATGATAATTATGAATACGATGAAGATCGACCACATTATTATGGCGGCTTTAAATATGCAGATTTTGAACTGGGGATGGAGGGTAGAAAAATAACCCTGGGTGCAGGTTATCATATTGGCCACGGGATTGATCGAATTGGAATAAGTTATGCTGATTTTGAAAAACAGGAGCTGGCAGGTATTGAGGCTGTAATATCACAAATGGGAGCGAGTATAAAAATTGGTTATTATAAAGGCCGGCACAATACGGATAATCAATGGTTGTTGGGTATTGGTATGGGGTTTTAGTCCGCAAATGCACGCGAATAAATGCAAAAGAACTACATTAAAATTATTTACAACGAGATTTAAGTGTTGCTTCCAGCTGGTCAGCCAGCTCACGTAAAAGATTCTCGGTAGTTTCCCAGTTAATACAGGCATCGGTAATCGACACGCCATACTGCATATCTTTTACTGCCAGCTCAGAAGACTGGCTGCCTTCGTTAATGTGGCTTTCCAGCATTAAACCAATAATCGACTGGTTGCCATTTAAAATTTGTTGCTTGAGATCGTTTGTAACCTGCGCCTGTCGTGAATAATCCTTGTTTGAATTGCCATGGCTGCAGTCAATCATAATCGACTGGATAAGACCGGCAGCTGATAACTGTTGTTCGCATTGGGTGATATGTTCAGCGGAATAATTAGGTTCGCGGCCACCTCGTAGAATGACATGACCATCCGGGTTGCCTTCAGTTTTAATAACCGCGACCTGTCCCTGTTGATTAATACCCATAAAACTATGGGAGCTGGCAGCAGCATGCAGGGCATTGATAGCCGTAGCTAGACTACCGTCAGTGCCATTTTTAAAACCCACCGGCATGGACAGGCCACTGGCCATTTCACGATGGGTCTGTGATTCCGTGGTACGTGCGCCGATGGCTGACCAGCTGATTAAATCTGCCATGTATTGAGGGCTGATGGGATCCAGTGCTTCAGTGGCAACCGGTAAACCCATTTCCGCCAGGTTAATTAATAACTGTCGTGCAGTTCGCAGGCCGGTATCAATATCAAATGTACCGTTAAGATTAGGGTCATTGATTAAGCCTTTCCAGCCAGTTGTGGTGCGTGGTTTTTCAAAATAAACCCGCATGACAATGTATAAACTGTCGGCCAGTTCATCATGTAATTGTTTCAAACGCTGCGCGTAATCTTTGGCGGCGTTAATATCATGAATCGAACAGGGGCCACAGATAACCAGCAGGCGATGATCTTTGTGATGGATAATATCCGAAACAGATTTACGTGACTGTTCAATAAGCGACAATGCCTGCTCGGAAACAGGTAATGCATTTTTAAGTTGTTCAGGGCTGATCAGGATGTTTTCTGACTGAACGTGCAGATTATTTAAGTCGTCTTTAATCATTTGAATGAATCGTTATTAACCAGGTTAAGCTCAGTCAGTTAATTTAATGTCCGCCATGGTAGATTGTGTTTTGAGTGTGTTTAACACTACATCGATTTTGTTATCAGTGCAAAAAAATAAATGACTCTGACATGAGCAGTCGCTGGAACCAAATCGATTAACTGGCGCTGATATTTCATTGACTGAGCTGATGATGTCAGCCCACTGATGTTCAAGATGTTGATTATCAGTGCTACAAAGGATACGGGATAAATCACAGTGCTGTCGTAAATAATCGATATGCCAGCGTGGCTTGCTGGAGTGTTTAATATGATGACCACAACGAGCCCTGATGCCTCCCGGTCCAAAGGCGCTACCAACGTAAAAGTAAAATCCCCTGCTAAAACTGAATAGACCAAGTTTGCCAATTTGAATTTGTGTTGATTGAGCGAGAGATAAACACAGTACATAGGTGCCCGGTTTATCGGGAAGATGGGTGTTCACTGGCGTAATGTCCAGAGTGGGGCATTGGTATCGGTAATGAGTTGATATTTCAGTAACCAGGCCTGTGCATCTTCGGCATCCTGCTCAAACCAGTTACGGCTGGAACCCAGCCGAAAGGTATAACCCCATTCATCCATGTCACTGAGCATACGTTGGCGGTTAAAACCCGGGATAAAGTCGGCGAGTAAAATCTGTAAATAACAGACGGCATTTTCTTCATCATAATCACCGGCTGCATTGGTATTCAGTGTCTGTCTGCGCTGGTCGTCCATGCAAATATAATGGCAGCTTTCGTGCAGTGCTGAATGAACGGGTGTATCCATGCGAACATAAAGACAGTTTTTAATAATGCCTGCTTCACTGTCGCCAAACCAGCTGCCAGGTATTGGCTGATCATCCTCTATGAGCTGAATGCTTAAATCATACCTGGCAAGCAGGGCCTGCAAGTCATCAAGTTGAATATCACCGCAGGTCAGAACAGCCATAATTAGCCGATAAGTTTCAGCTCTTTAAGTTTGCTGACCATTGCATTCAGGGCAATCGCACGATGACTGATTTTATTTTTTTCTTCCAGGCTGATTTCAGCTGCCGCGCAGTTTTTTTCAGGCAATAAAAAAATCGGGTCATAGCCAAAGCCACCTTCACCACGGGGCGCATCCAGTATGCGACCTTCCAGTGAGCCCTGGGTAATGACAGGTGTGGGGTCATCGCCATCACGCATAAACACCATGACACACTGGTAACGGGCAGTGCGCTGTTCATCGGGAACACCGGCCAGTTCGCCGAGCATTTTGGCATTATTTTTCTGATCGTTGGCACCTTCACCGGAATAACGGGCTGAATAAATACCTGGTCGGTGATTCAGTGCGTCGACTTCTATACCTGAGTCATCGGCAATCGCCGGGCAGCCACTGAGTTTTGCCGCATGACGTGCCTTGATAATGGCATTTTCGACAAATGACAGGCCATCTTCGATCGCATCAGGAATATCGAATTCCGTTTGCGGAACAACATCGATGCCGTAGTCAGATAAGAGTGAATTGATTTCGCGAACTTTGCCCGCGTTACTGCTTGCCAGTACAATTTTTTTCATAATTAATCTGCCAGTACCCTGGTTTGTGCTTCAAATAGTTCGTTAATACCTTTTTTTGCCAGTTCCAGCATGGCATTGAGTTCATCCATTTTAAAGGCATGGCCTTCAGCCGTTCCCTGGACTTCAATAAAGGCATCGCCATCATTCATGACGACATTCATATCTGTTTCGGCATTGGAGTCTTCTGCATAATCCAGGTCCAGAACCGGGGTGCCTTTGTAAATACCTACTGAAATGGATGCCACCTTACCAAATAAGGGATTGGTTTTAATCATGCCTTTTTTAAGCATATGATTAATGGCATCTGCCAGGGCCACATAGGCACCGGTGATCGATGCAGTGCGGGTGCCGCCATCGGCCTGGATGACATCACAATCCAGGGTAATGGTATGTTCACCCAGTGCTTCCATGTTAATGGCTGCACGTAATGAACGACCAATCAGTCGCTGGATTTCAAGTGTTCGTCCACCCTGTTTGCCCCGTGAGGCTTCGCGACCGGTGCGTGAACCGGTAGAACGTGGCAGCATGCCATATTCTGCTGTGACCCAGCCCTGGCCCTTGCCTCGCATCCAGCCGGGAACTTTGTTTTCCACGGTTGCAGTACACAATACCCGGGTGTTGCCAAATTCTATCAATACCGAGCCTTCCGCATGCATGGTGTAATTACGGGTAAGTTTAACGCTGCGCATTTCGTCAGCTGAACGACCACTGGGTCTCATAATAAATCCTCGTCACAAATGAGCTGGCAATTATACCCGCTAAACAGGGCGAGTGTAGAAAGTCTATTGGATAAGCATGATATGATAACCGCACTATTATCGGGAGACGATTACATGACAAAAAGTATGACCGCCTTTGCGCGCACATCAGACACACAGGACTTTGGCTCACTGGTCTGGGAACTGCGCTCAGTCAATCATCGCTACCTGGATATTAGTACCCGTATACCCGAAGACCTGAGAGCTATAGAAATCGCTGCCAGGGAAAAAGTAGCCACTGTATTAAAGCGCGGCAAAGTGGAATGTACCCTGCGTTTTAAATCCGGGGTTAATCACAGCGCAGAAATCAGCGTTAATGAACCGCTGGCCAGGGCACTGGTTACAGCCTGCCAGATCGTCAATAAACAGTTACACCAGCCCAGTCAAATGAACCTCATGGATGTTTTACGCTGGCCCGGTGTCGTTGAAATGCAGGAACAGGACCTGGCGCCGGTTAACCAGGCGGCACTGAGCTTGCTGGATGCAGCACTCAATGAGCTGGTGGAAAACCGGCAGCGTGAAGGTGAGCGACTGAAAGACATGGTGCTACAGAGAAAAGAAGCCATGGAAGAGATTGTGCGCAAGGAGCAGGCACGACGTCCTGAAATATTAAAAGCCTATCGCGAAAAAATGCTGGCGCGACTGGAAGAACTCAACGCCAGCCCGGATACGGATCGCTTTGAACAGGAGCTGGCCTACCTGGCGCAGAAAATGGATGTTGATGAAGAACTCGATCGCCTCAACAGCCACTTCAAAGAACTAAGCGATGTTTTTAATCGTGATGAAGCCATTGGTCGTCGACTGGATTTCATCATGCAGGAACTCAATCGTGAAGCCAATACACTGGGCTCCAAATCCGTAGACATGCAGAGCACCCAGGCATCGGTGGATTTAAAAGTCCTCATCGAACAGATGCGAGAGCAGATTCAGAATATTGAATAAAATTTTATAACATGAACATCAATAAAAAAGGGAGCCTGTCGCTCCCTTTTTTTATTGGTCGTTAGCTGAAATCAGGATTTCTTGATTTCCAGTAACTCGATTTCAAAAATCAATACCGAGTTAGGACCGATAGCAGGTGGCGCATTTTTGCCATAAGCCAGTTCAGATGGAATGAATAGTTTCCATTTGCCGCCGACTTTCATTTTCTGTAATGCTTCTGTCCAGCCTTTGATAACACCATTGACCGGGAAAGTAGCTGGCTGGCCGCGTTTGTATGAGCTATCAAACACTTTGCCATCAATCAGGTTGCCCTGGTAGTGGGTTACCACTGTGTCAGTGACTTTGGGTGATTTGCCTGTGCCAGCTTTAAGAACGATATATTGCAGACCGCTGGGCAAAGTTTTTACACCTTCTTTTTTCTTGTTTTCAGCAAGAAATGCTTCACCGGCTTTTTTATTGGTTTCGCCCATCTTTTCCATCTGGTCTTGCTGTTCTTTTTGCATGGCCTGCTGGAAGTTAGTGATAACCTGCTTCATTTCTTCCATAGTGAGCTTGGGTTGTTTGCCATTGAAGCCGTCTTTCATGCCCTGGCTGACTTTTTCAATGTCAATTTTGCCCTTGGCCTGTGAAAGTTGTGCACCCCAGTTGATGCCGATACTGTAACTGACTTTATCTTTGTCTGTTTTTAATGAATCGTCAGCCTGTGCAGTGGTGCTGAGCAAAAGCCCCAGACATCCAAGTGCTGCAGGAATGTGTTTAAACATAATATGCCCTTTGTAATTTAATCGTTTTGAGGGTGACAAGTTATCAGGCTGTTGCAGCGGCTGCAAGTCCTGAGACTTGATTTGGTGAACTTGACCACCATGTCAGGGTCTAGAGAACAGATTATTTTCTGATTAAAAGAACAAGGGTTTAGTCAATGAAATATGTCTTTTTATTAGTCCTGATGACAATCCAGTCAGCGGTTTATTCTGCTTTACCAGCCCAGGTTGATGGCCAGCAGCTACCCAGTCTGGCGCCCATGGTGGAACAGGTTGTGCCCGCCGTGGTGAATATCTCCACTCGGAGTCATGCCAGTATTGCGCAGAACCCGTTATTGAACGATCCATTTTTTCGACGTTTTTTTAATATACCCGACCAGCCTCGGCAGGCCCGTCCCCAGAGCCTGGGGTCAGGGGTGGTTATTGATGCCAGCAAGGGCTACGTGATTACTAATCATCATGTCATTGGGCGGGCAGACGAAATTACCGTCACTTTGCGGGATGGCCGGGCTTTAACTGCAAAACTACTGGGTTCAGACCCGGAGGCCGATGTGGCTGTATTGCAGGTGAAAGCTGAAAAACTGACCGACCTTAAGCTGGCTAATTCTGACCAGTTGAAGGTGGGTGATTTTGTTGTGGCGATTGGTAATCCCTTTGGCCTGGGGCAGACAGTGACTTCCGGTATTGTCAGTGCCTTGAGCCGTAGTGGCCTGGGCATTGAGGGTTACGAAGATTTTATCCAGACCGATGCCTCGATTAATCCTGGTAATTCCGGCGGTGCACTGGTGAACCTGAAGGGTGAGCTGGTGGGTATGAATACCGCTATCCTGGCACCGGGTGGCGGTGGCAATGTTGGCATTGGCTTTGCGATTCCTGTCAATATGGTGATGCAGATTGTCGATCAGCTGGTTGAGCATGGTGAGGTGAGTCGCGGTGTACTGGGTGTTGTGACCCAGGATCTGACTCCTGACCTGGCGCAGGCCTTTGGTATCAAGGCCCGTAAAGGGGCGGTGATTTCCAGGGTAGTGCCTGATTCACCGGCTCAGGCGGCAGGTATGAAGTCCGGTGATGTGGTGATCGAAGTGAATGGCCGCAAAATAGACAATTCAATGGATATGCGTAATGCCGTTGGGCTGGTACGTATTGGCCAGACCTTATCGATCAGGCTAATCAGGGATAATAAGGAAATCAGCCTGAAGGCGACCATTGAAGAATCGAAGCAGCAGGCGATTGCCGGAGAGAAAATTTCTCCCCGTCTGGCCGGAGCCGTTATTGGCCAGGTTCAGGACAAGGAAGATAGTACCGTTATGCGTGTGGTGATACTGGAAGTGCAGCAGGGTAGTCCCGCCTGGTATGCCCGGTTACAGAAAGGTGATGAGATCCTGTCGGTGAATCAAAAAACAGTGAGAAGCCTGGAAGATTTTCGTCGCCATGCGAAGGGAAGTAGCCAGTTGTTGTTGAATATTCAGCGCGGCTCAGCGGCACTGTTTATCTTATTAAAGTAATGACGTGAGTTGCTATTAGCCTGGCGAGTTTTTTTCTACCCATCTCTCCCCGCTCGCCAGGCTTTCTTTTTTCCAGAATGGGGCGCGGGATTTTAGTTCTTCCATTAAATAGCGACAGGCATCAAATGCTGCGCCACGATGAGCAGACCACACCACAGTCAGAACAATAGGATCGTTGGGTTCGACTTTGCCAACCCGGTGAATAATCAGGCAATCAATAATGTCCCAGCGCTGCATGGCTTCATTACAAATTTTGGTTAAATAATTTTCTGTCATGCCCGGGTAATGTTCCAGGGTCATAGCCTGTACTCCGTCACCCTCGTTAAAGTCTCGCATAGTGCCTATAAAACTGGCGGTTGCTCCGTATTTGCCGGCTGGAAGCTGTGCTGACTGGTAAGACTGTATTTCTGTCCAGGGATTAAAAGCCTCTGATCTGATGTCAATTGTCATCTCAGCCACCGGTAACCGGTGGGAAAAAAGCCACTTCATCACCATCCTTGACGGCCTGGGACAGATCAACATATTCCATATTAATGGCACACAGGGTATTGTCAGGCATGGCAATAGTGCAGGTATTAGACCAGACCTGCTGTACAGTTAACGGATCAGTCGGTTCGAGGCTGGCTTCACTACTGCCCACCAGTTCCCGTAAACTGGCAAAAAATCTGACTGAAATTGTCATTCGATATTCCTGTTGCCTTTTGATAGGCTAGTTAAAAAGATAAGGTCAAAAACTATGAGTGATAAGTTAACCCATTTTAACGCCTCGGGTGAAGCCCATATGGTTGATGTTGGTCAAAAAGATGTGACCTGTCGTATGGCTATTGCCGAAGGTCATATTGTAATGCAACCTGAGACACTGGATTTGATTAAACAGGGCAATCATAAAAAAGGGGATGTGCTGGGTATTGCCCGGGTGGCAGGCATTATGGCAGCGAAGAAAACTTCTGACCTGATCCCCTTGTGTCATCCAATAGCATTGACGCATGTCGATATCGAACTGACACCGCAGGATCAATTGCCGGGTGTTTATTGTTGTGTCACTGTTGAATGCAAAGGTGTTACCGGTGTCGAAATGGAAGCTTTAAACGCAGTGCAGGTAAGTTTGTTAACTATTTATGATATGTGTAAAGCCGTTGATCGAGGTATGCATATAGAAGGTGTGGGTTTATTAAAAAAATCAGGCGGTAAATCGGGAACCTGGAGTCGATCTTAATAAGCTGTTAAGAGAACAAAATAAATTTTATTGCCTAAACTTTAATTAAGAAAAATAAACAGGCAATGAAATGTCAAAACCCTATGACCTGATTGTTATCGGCAGTGGTCCAGCCGGTCAAAAAGCAGCGATTCAAGCTGCAAAAATCAATAAACGAGTTGCCATTATTGAGCGCGGCCGTGAAATCGGCGGTGTTGCTGTACACACAGGTACCATTCCCAGTAAAACCTTACGTGAAGCAGTGTTGTATTTATCTGGTTATGATCAGCGAGGCCTGTATGGCAAAGGTTATCGCCTGAAACAGGAAATGACCATGGATGATTTAATGCAGCGGGTTGCCATTACCATTAACCAGGAAGTGGATGTCATGTCACACCAGTTACAGCGTAATGGAGTCAAAGTGATACAGGGTATTGCATCTTTTGCTGATCAGCATTGCATCCGGGTTGAAAGCCGTGATGGCAAAATTGTGAAATATAAAACCGATAAAGTAATGCTTGCCACGGGAACACGACCGCGTCGTCCTGACAGTGTGTCTTTTGATGGTGAAGTGATTGTTGATAGTGATGAAATTTTAAGTATAAAAAAATTGCCCAGGACCATGACGGTAGTTGGCGCCGGTGTTATTGGTATTGAATACGCATCTATTTTTAGCGCAATGGATATAAAAGTGACCATCGTTGATAGCCGTAATTCCATGATGCGCTTTATGGATAGAGAAATTACCGATGAACTAGTGCATATGCTTAGAGAGCGTGGTGTGATTATTCGGCTGGGTGAATCTATTGATGAGATTATTAAAAAAGATAACCAGGCAGTGATTAATTTAAAGAGTGGTAAAAAATTTAGCAGTGACCTGGTATTATTTGCTGCTGGACGTATTGGTTGCACGTCATCATTGAAGCTTGAAAATGCCGGCCTGGAGTCAGATGAACAACATCGTATTAAGGTCAATGAATATTATCAGACCGAAGTTGAAAATATTTATGCAGCCGGAGATTTGATAGGTTTCCCAAGCCTGGCATCAACATCAATGGAGCAGGGACGGCTGG
>Ga0224501_10004993_pt1 | contig 10459 bp, 9 predicted proteins | sample SF_Oct11_sed_USG_4_FD_169105 | JGI IMG/M metagenome (GOLD analysis project Ga0224501, IMG submission 169105) | Sediment microbial communities from San Francisco Bay, California, United States - SF_Oct11_sed_USGS_8_1 | ecosystem: Environmental > Aquatic > Marine > Sediment | place: USA...
GCCAAACAAACCCGGATGTCTCTACCTCTGAACAATTTGACGATGAAATCGACCTCAGGCAATACCTCGCCATCATCAATCGCTATAAATGGCCCATCCTAGCGCTTTCGCTTACATTAACCTTTATCGCGGCCCTGATTACATTGGCCATTCCACCGACCTATCGGGCGACAAGTACACTACTGATTGAACAGCAACAAACTCCAACTTTTACGCTAGAAGAATTGTATGGACTGGAACGGGCGAATAGCGAGTTTTTTCTAACCCAGGTCGAGATCATAAAGTCCAGAGAGATTGCCAAACGGGTCGTCAACACGCTTAATCTAAACTCCCATCCGGAATTCAATGCCGGCAGAAAGACGGTATCCGAAAAAATCAATCAACAGGACGCCAATCAGATATTGGTTAATCAGTTTCTTTCACGCTTAAACGTTACCATGGTTAAAAAAACCAACCTGGTGGACATTAGTTTCGAGTCGAATGATGCCAAGCTCAGCGCAGTAGCGAGTAATGCCATCGCAAATGCCTACCTGGAACGAAATTTTGAACAACGCCTAAACCTCACACAGGAATCCCTCACCTGGTTGAATGAAAAACTCGGCCCTCTCAAAAAGTCTTTAGGCGATGCTGAAAAACGCCTCCAAGAATTCAGAGAGAGCGCCAAGCTGATCGATGTGGAAGGCGTGAGAAGCCTGGTTTCCAAGGAGCTCAACGAGATCACTATAGATCTGCAAGAGGCAAGAAAGGAACGCGGTGAAGCGGAAAACCTGCTTAAACAGATTAATAACGGGTCCACTTGGAATAATATTCCAGCTATCTTAAATCACAAATTAGTACAAGATGCCAATGCAGCAATCTTATCCGCCTCCAACAAGGTTGCCGAACTAGCAGAGCGCTATGGACCCGAACATCCCACTATGCTTGCAGCTCAATCCGAGCTAAAGACCAGTGAACAAAACCTGGAAAGACAAATAAAAAACGTGCTTAGCAGCATACAGAAATCATACGAAATTTCACTGAAAAATGAGATTGCGCTGGAAAACAGCCTATCGAGCGCCAAATCAGAGGCCCAGTCCATAAATCGAAAAGAGTATCAACTTAAGGAACTGGAACGCGAAGTGGAGACAAATCGCAAGTTATACGATACCTTTTTCTCCCGTTTTCAAGAGGCTCATGCCACGCAAGACTTCCAACCCTTCAATGCTCGAATCACGGATGTGGCGGAAGTGCCGAACACACCCATCAAGCCCAAGAAAAAACTTATCGTTACTCTTAGTTTCATTTGCTCGTTGATGCTCGGCATCTTCGCCGCTTTTCTACTCGAATTTTTTAACAACGGCATCCGAACAGCCGAAGAGCTGGAGCGACTCCTCAATATTCCAGCACTCGGAATTATTCCGGCGGTCGCCCAACCAACAACCCATCATGTCTACGCCCCCGAGCTGTTCGAAATGGACGAAAACTACAATATAGGTGAGTTTGTCAGGACGATACGCACGGCCATCAAACTCAATCATATCGATCAAGCAAAACAGGTGATATTGGTCACCTCTACCGCGCCAGAGGAAGGGAAGTCGACTATCGCCTCCATGCTGGCTTTGGCCCTCTCAAAGCAAAACAAGGTAATACTGGTCGATGCCGATATGAGACGCCCCAGCATCGGCACCCAGTTTAAACTTAAGCGCAATCACCCAGGCCTTTCCAACCTGGTGTCTGGTTCCGAACCCTTAAACACATGTTTGCAATTCCATCCCGGCACAGATTTGCACATACTGGGTGCCGGGCAAATTCCCAATAACCCCCTTGAGCTCATTGATTCCACCCAGTTTGCCCAGATCATCGATGAATTGAGGAAGATCTACGATCACGTCATCATAGACTCTCCGCCGATCCAGGCAGTTAGCGATAGTCTTGTGCTTTCCAAGTATACCGACCAGGTGGTTTTTGTTGTTCGCTCCGAAACCACTGCGGCGCAAGCGGTACAACAAGGCTTACAAAAGCTGATAAATTGCGACGCGAACGTGTGTGGCGCTGTTTTGAATCGCTTAGACCTGAAGAAGGCAAGCGATTACTACGGCTACACCTATTATCGGTATCACCAAGGAAAATTAGAAAAAGGTTAATGAATACAACCCCACTGAAACATTATACGCTAATCATGTTGTTGGCAATTCTTCTCGTATGCGGACTGTGCGTGGCCATTTCCAGCACCCTGGCGCAGATCGCACAGCACAGCTATCAGTCGTGGAAAAGGCTGGGTGTAACACCGGATATCGAAAGCTGGGAAAAAACAAATAACTTGATTCGGTTTGCCCGCTTTGTAAATCCCTACTCCCCCTCCTTAATCGATATTCAATATCAGATCGTGTATTCAAAACTAACCCTATTCCCACAACAAGAAGATTCTCTCATACAGCAGTTGGAATCCTTAAATCGGGAAAGCATAAAGCAGAGACCCCTATGGCCGTATACCTGGGCGAACCTTGCCCACATCAAGGCGTATAAAAATGAGTATGACGAACTATTTAATGAAGGAATTCAAAAAGCGCTACACCTTGGCCCCAAACTTAGCAACATCCAACTCAGCATACTGGAGCTTTCAATAAAATCCTGGAGCCATCTCAATTCCGCTACCCAGGACATTATCATATCTCAACTCGGTACGCAGTCTTATGAAGGGAAACTTAACCAAAAAATTGTAGCCATAATCAAGGCACAGGGCTTTTTGCCCATTCTATGCGCCGGCATCCGTTCTCCTTTAAAGGCACAGGATCTATGCACATAGCCACCCACCCCTTGACTCGAGCCTCAACCTTTAAACACCGCCCAGACACGCTAATATTTGCGATTTTCGTAACGTTACTGTTCTTAGCCCCTATCCCTGCCGGTGCGAATAGAGAGTGGGGCTGGGCGATCCTATTGAGTTGCTATGCGCTGATACTCATTGTCCAACTAACGCGAAACCAATATAAGATATCGAACGAGGAATCTTGCGCTACAACACATCGTATACTGATTTATTCCTTGCTCGCTGTGTTGGCCTGGCAAATCATACAAGTCATTCCAGGCCTCGATCTACGGACCAGCGAAGCCGCAGACACATCACTTAACTCGCTTTCTCGCATATCCAACGACCCTTATTCCACATTTCAATCCATACTCAAGACTAGTCTCTATATCATAACATTTGTTCTCGCTCTTACTTTTATCAACTCGGCAAATCGACTTCGCATTTTTTGCCTGGCCATTATTGCCTCCGGACTGTTTCAAGCCGCTTATGGTAGCCTCGCACTATTTACCGACTATAACGACTGGAACACCGGCAACCACGCCAATACCCTCCTGCACAGCAGGGGAACATTCGTCAATAAAAATCATTTGGCGGGCTTTCTCGAACTTTCCATCTCGCTTTGCATAGGCCTGCTCTTGGGTGTGTTTTCATATGAAAAGCACGACCAATGGAAGCTTAAAACTCGTTTCTGGCTACAACTTGTACTAAAGCCCGCGACCCAACTCAGATTGTTTCTAGTCATTATGGTAATCGCTCTGGTTCTCACCCATTCACGCATGGGTAATTCTGCGTTCTTTCTCAGTCTGAGCCTAACGGGGTTCACCGCATTACTCATTCAATACCTTCGAAATAGAAAATTGAAACGCCGGTCCAACATAAAAACACTGAGCTTCCTGTTTGCCAGCATCATACTTGTGGACCTACTCGTTATCGGCAACTGGTTTGGAATGGACAAGGTTGTGGAACGTGTAGAAAATACGACGATACGCGAAGAAACGCGATTCAGTCTCACAAGCGATATATTGCCGGTGATTAAAGATAATTGGTTGACGGGCATAGGCGCAGGTAATTTTTATTCCACTTACCCCAAACATCAAAGCGAAAACCTGGGTGCATTTCATGATCATGCACATAATGACATACTCCAGACTACGCTGGAGCTTGGCATTCCCGCAACACTCGTTTTGGCGGCTATCGTGCTTTATGTACAAACCCAGGCCTTGTTGATTTTTTACCGTCGAAACTCACGCCTCTACCGTGGCATCGCACTCGGTTCTTTTATGGGAATTACGTCTTTATCCATTCATTCACTGAGTGACTTCAACTTACAGATTCCTGCTAATGCGATGGCTTTTGTAAGCCTACTCGCAATTGTATTGCTATGCGGCCATCTTGACAGACATAAATTGAAGGAACACTTTTTGTGAACATACTACGCATATCTGTCTTACTTTTTAGCACACTCATGACACATCCGGTTCTAGCCGAAGTGTCTACAGACGTAGAGAACGGTATCAGCATCGAAAACTCACTTGAGAAAAACCTCAATGAAGGGGCTTCCCTGGAGCAATTGATGCCTGAGGCGATGAAAAAATTGGAAAAACAACGGTTGGCATTGATTGCCGCAGCCATAAAAAAGAAACCCGAGGAATTGGAAAAAATTATGCGATTCGCGTTTCAGGCGGGAATTCCAGTTCTTGAGCTAGTCGACTTGGCTGTTAGACTGGCCCCCAACCAGGCTGCCACGATTGTAAAGCTTGCTTTGGATCATTCCACAGGGAACGGGGCACCGATAGTCGAAACGGCACTTGCCGCCGGGGCAAGTCGGGATGTGTTAGCCCCATTTCTGAATCAAACGATTCTCTCGCAGATACAAAAGGAAAATCAGGAGAACGGAGAGTCATCTGAGGCTGCACCAATTACGCAGAACACGCTACCGGAACCATTGATCTTCATTATACCCAGCAATGGGGGTAGCGATATTGTGGCCAGCCCAAACTAAGGCTCTAGTAAATTGAATACACGAGGAAGGACTAGTCTAGCCGCTTCCCCGAATCGAAAGACAGAACATCAGCCGATTTTTTTTCCCGTTCGATTCTCGCCACTTGCTCGACTTTGCCATCGAATAGGTCCAGTAGATTCTGCATTTCTTCATAGTTCTTGCTCACAGAATCCCACATCATTCTGTATATTCTAAGTGTGGAGTCAATTGGGTTCTTTGCGCGTTTTCGTTCCATATCGATACGCCACTGCAATCCCCGCATGCGCTGTTTGCGCTCGGCACCGGGCATAGACTCAATTAGTCTGCTCAACAACTGATATCGTTGTTCTTCAAATTTCTCCGGGTCTTTTTCGGCTAGTTTTCGCCACTTGTCAAAATCGAACTGGTTATCATCAAGCATTATTCTATATCCGGCAATAATTAACACACGAAGGGCGTCCAAGCCTGAGGCGGAGAGCGTAAACACCTTTTTATCGTGCCATTTTACCGAGATTTCTCTGGAAAAATCCATGCTCAACTCACATTTTGGAGTATAAAACCTGATACTTAGATTGGGCTTAAAGGAAATTTAATCAGTCTTAGACAAAGACAAAGATAAATCACGAGTCAGCGCTATTTGGATGTGAAGCCCCAAAGTGCTGAAAAGTTGGTGTATTGGTTAAGGCGATTCGGAAACAGAACTTCCTGGATGGCGAACTCGTCCTTGGCGGTGTTTCTGTTAGCAGTATTCATAATGATCTTCCCACGCGTCTCCAGCAGGCTACGCACCGATGGGGTATCCACTCGCTCCCCCCGCTTAACAACCACGGCATTTTCACCATTGTTCAAACGAACCATGACCCCTGGCGGATAAATTCCGAGAATCCGTATAAAGACTTCAATAAGATTATTTTGAGACTTGGTATCTTTGTCCAGAAACACCTCTTTCGCCGCCACGTTGGCCAGGATCGGCTCGCGGTAGCGTCGCCCGGTTACTTTTGCGCAGTACACATCAGCCAAATGGAGCATGGATGCCCCCAGTGGAATGTCGTCCATTTTAAGTTTTCTGGGATATCCTGAGCCATCCAGATTTTCGTGATGATTGGCAATGAAATTGAGCCAGGTCTTGTCCTTCAACCCCATTTTCATCAACATCCTGGCGCTCTCTATGGGGTGTATGTGAATCATCCTTTTTTGTTCTTTCGTCAACGGTTCCGCCTGAGCCTGCAGTCCGTCTTGCGCGAGCCCCATGGATAGGTTCATCGTTAAAGCCGCGCCGACCAGTGAACGAGTCATGGCCTCATCCCAGTTCAGTTGTTCCGCCATCATGTAACACAGTATCCCCACATGCAGGGCATGTCGTACGGTGTAGTGATCATCGGGATCGACAAAAATTGTCGCCAGCGCCGCATCGGGCGCGTCTTCACACACAATTTCCAGACGCTCCAGGGTGCGTAAGATATCGTCCAGGGCATGAATATCGTCCGGCTTTTCGTAGATACGAATCAGTTCGTCGCGCATTTTCTGCAGTCTTACAAAGGGAGATTGGGTCGATCGTTTTTGATTGTATGTATCACGCTTGCGTGCACTTCTCTTACGATACTCGGGCGATGATCTTCGAAGGTCCTTGGCAAAGGTGAATAGATTTTCATGCTTATTGAGCGCAGAAACTTGGGAATGACTGAGCACATAGCCCTTGCGTACCAGCAATGTGCCGTCCTCTTTATAGATAGGACAGAACAGAGGCTGATCAGGCTTAATCAGATTTTTAGTAACTTGTATTAATCTCTTCGTCATTTAGACTGGTTCTAAATCTAGACTCAAGGTAAATTGTCGCAATTTTTCTAATAGTATGTAGCGTCACTTCCGACCCATTCTTTATTTATTTATTACATTTTGAAAATTAACGAATTTCGAATCCCGAGCCTGTGTATTCTAAACAGGGCAGGTATTCAATTTCGGCCACAATCGCCCTTTTGGGCCCATGTTTGAGCCAAGATTTGAGTTGATCGATATCCGAGGGGCGACCCGATGCCACCAGTTCGACAGAGCCGTCTGCCAGATTTCTAACCCAGCCATTAAGGGCGAGTACTCTGGCCTGTTCCAGGGTGGATTGCCTGAAAAAGACGCCCTGTACGCGTCCCTTTACAATGCAGTGCATGGTAAGCAAAGCCTCATCCATTTCAGACTTCCTTGGTCATATCAATCGTTGCACGTCTGATTCTAAAGAGTGAAAAAGTTAGGCGTTATCTTATCTAACGATAGCCTTTTTGCTACTTTTACGACGGATGATGTCTTCCAGTTCGGCATACGTGACCCTTCCCAGTTCTTGATGAACCACATTTCCATCGGGAGAAACAATGAACGTGGTAGGGAGACCTTTGATCTCTCCCAGCGGCGAGCGCGAATCGGGTTCAGCCAGCAACATAGGGTAGTTGACCTTGAAGCGAGCGAGGAATTTACGCACGTTCTCGTCACTGGTTTCTTCCATGTTTACACCAATCACGACGGCGTCTTTGTTTTGATGTTTGTCATGAAACTCGATCAAGTCCGGAATCTCTTTCACACAAGGCGCACACCAGGTGGCCCAGTAGTTCACCACGACCCACTTGCCTTTATAGTTCTCAAGACGATATTCCACGCCATCCAGGTCGCGGTACATGAACTCGCTGACTGCCGCATTCACGAAACCGATAAGACCCAATAAAACCAGGAAAGGAAGAACTCGAAATAACATCATACGCGCACCTATTCGACTCCGGTTTGCATCATTCCATTGATGAACTATTCAATAATAAACGCTGCTACCCTGCTCTGCCATCTCCGGGTCCCTCTGGACGAAAAATATTCCTATGAAAATAAAAATTTTTTCTTACAATTCAAGTATTAAAATTAAAGGTAAGATCTGCGGGTTCCGATGGAAATAGGAACCCAGCTAAAAGGCCCCAGCACCAAGGGATTGAGATATGTCATTGATAAAAAAAGAAGATTTCATAACCAGCCTATGTGACGCCCTGCAATTCATCTCCTACTATCACCCGAATGATTACATACAAAGCTTAGGGCTGGCTTATGAGCGGGAAGAATCGCCGGCGGCCAAAGACGCGATCGGACAAATATTAGTAAATTCAAGACTTTGTGCACAGGGCCATAGACCGATTTGTCAGGATACGGGTCTGGTGCTGTGTTTTCTCGAGGTGGGTATGGACTTGCGCTGGGAAGGCGGGATGAGCGTGGAAGACATGGTCAACGAAGGGGTGAGACGCGCCTACACCTTCCCCGACAACCCCTTGCGGGCGTCCATGGTGTCTGACCCTGCCGGTGAGCGCAAAAACACACGCGACAATACCCCGGCCATAGTCCATATCAAGCTGGTCCCCGGCAACAAACTGGGTGTAGGACTATCGGCGAAAGGGGGTGGATCAGAGAACAAGTCCCGATTGGCCATGCTCAACCCGTCCGACGACATCGCCGCCTGGGTGGAAGAGACAGTACCCACCCTGGGTGCAGGCTGGTGCCCGCCCGGCATTCTGGGAATCGGCATAGGCGGCACAGCGGAAAAGGCGGCAATTCTGGCCAAAGAGTCTTTGATGGAGCCCATTGATATACAGGACTTGATCAAGCGAGGACCCAATTCCAAACTGGAAGAACTGCGCCTGGATATCTACGAGCGAGTCAATAATCTGGGGATTGGTGCGCAGGGACTGGGTGGTGTGACCACCGTGTTGGACGTGAAGATTCGCGACTATCCCACCCACGCGGCTTCCAAACCCGTGGCCCTGGTCCCCAACTGTGCAGCCACTCGGCATATCCATTTTATGTTGGACGGGTCCGGACCTGCCAAACTGCACGTGCCCAAACTGGAAGACTGGCCCGATGTGACCTGGGAAGTGGGCGAAAAGGTCAAACGCGTGGACCTGGACAAGATTACACAAGCCGACATAGAACAGTGGCAACCCGGAGAGACCCTGCTCCTTTCGGGTCATCTACTCACAGGACGCGATGCGGCCCATAAACGTTTGGTAGACATGATCGGCAAGGGCGAAAAACTTCCTGTGGATCTGAAAGGACGTTTTATCTATTACGTAGGCCCCGTCGATCCGGTAGACGATGAGGTGATAGGCCCTGCCGGCCCCACGACCGCCACGCGTATGGACAAGTTTACCGATACGGTCCTTGAAAAGACGGGACTCATCGGCATGATTGGCAAGGCCGAGCGGGGACCGGCAGCCATCGAAAGCATTAAAAAACACAAGGCGGTCTATCTAATCGCCACCGGCGGCGCAGCCTACCTGGTCTCCAAGGCGATACGCGAGTCGAAAGTGCTGGCCTTCGAGGAACTGGGTATGGAAGCAATCCATGAATTTGTTGTGGCAGACATGCCCGTCACGGTCGCCGTAGATAGTCGGGGTGACTCGGTACATAAAACAGGTCCACAAGAGTGGCGGGTGAAAATTCAGGGACGGAAAAAGTAGGTCCTCAGTCTTTCTTAGAACCCGTCTAAAGTGCTTAACGCGCTGAGCGACTCAGTTTCCCTACACATTTGGCCGCTATAGTAGTCGGGTAAGACGTAGAAAACGATGATTTACAAAACGATATTTAAACTATTCGGCGGTTCGAAAAAGAAAATCGCTGAAAGAGAAGCGGAGTCGACCGCCTTTGAGAGCCTGCTGGCAAAAGATAGTGCGGGCAAGCAACTGGATTCTTTCGCCAAGCTTCAACTCACTACAGAAGAATTTTCTAAAAACCTAGTCATACTCACTGACGAAACCACTCAAATTGCCACCTCCGTGGAAGAGCTGGCTGCCAATAGTCAATCGGTGGCGTCATCCGCCGAAGCCACCGCTCAGGAGGCAAAGACCAGTGACGAGCAAGCGGCGAAAGGTAACGAGGCCATTTCGTCCTTGGTCGGCGATATGGACTCCCTGGAAAGCGCCGTTAAAACCATGGCCGATGGCATCAACCGCTTTATCGAGTTTTCCCAACAAATCAATTCACTCACCGCCAAGGTGAGAGACATCGCACAACAAACCAATCTCTTGGCCCTAAATGCCTCCATAGAAGCCGCGCGGGCAGGAGAGAGTGGGAAAGGCTTTAGTGTAGTCGCCAACGAAGTAAAGCAATTGGCCATAAACTCAGAAGCAACTACCAGCCAGATCGAAAAAGTGCTACATACGATGAACAAGCTTTCTTCCGAAGTGGGAAAGGCGCTGGATAATTCGCTATCCCGCTTAAGTAAGAGCACCGAAGCTCTGGAAGACGTGGCCATGACTCTGGCCGATGGACAACATGTGGTGAAAGAAGTGAATAGCCAGGTTTTGTTGATTTCGACTTCCATCAAAGAACAAAGCCATGTCACCAATCAGATCGCCAGTTCCATTAACGCTATACAGCAGACCCTTGAAAAACAATTAAAACAATCGGAAGAATTGCAACAGATCGCTAAAGACGTACTAACAGACGAAAAGGAACTCAGTGAAAAACTCAGGGACCAGTCTGCTGATTGAACGAGAAAGGCCTAATTCAAATTTCGCAATCTAGCCAGGCGTTGTTGTGTAAATTGGGACAAGTGCAACACGAGGCTTGGGTCACTCAAGGCCTTTATATAGGCGTCCTTAGCCGCACGCAGGTCTCCGGCCGATTCCAGGGACACCCCCATTCCCATCCACCACTTTCCCTCTGTTGGG
>Ga0224501_10004994_pt1 | contig 10457 bp, 6 predicted proteins | sample SF_Oct11_sed_USG_4_FD_169105 | JGI IMG/M metagenome (GOLD analysis project Ga0224501, IMG submission 169105) | Sediment microbial communities from San Francisco Bay, California, United States - SF_Oct11_sed_USGS_8_1 | ecosystem: Environmental > Aquatic > Marine > Sediment | place: USA...
TGACGATGGTAATGCATGCAAAATTTTCCGTGTGATGTGCCAATGACTAGACCTCACTTTAGGGTTGACTTAATAATTTCAATATTTGCTCCGGTCATCACTATCTGCCAAGATTTTAATCAATAACACAATCTGACAGTTTTCAGTCCACTTGGTCAGCAGAAAAAATGGCATGGCAAACAGCTGGAAGTTTGCCCAATGTCTCGTGGACTATATACATACTTTAGAGTATTCAGACTGGTGGTAGCAACTCAATCAATGACAACAACTCATGTAGTGGAGGACAGCTTATCAGTGGGCTTGCATTATGCATGGATAATTTTCATGCTGCTTGAGTGGTTGGTAACAGTCCTAAACTGATTGATTCATGTAATGAATACTGTATGTAGCACTCATGTTGCCAATTTGATTTCCTAACTGATGGAACTAGCTGCGTGACTGTGATGTAACGCCGCAACCAAGTAGCATATTGCACCAGTACAGTGGTCACATGCAGTTAACTTCATATGATCCTGCTTACACTGCACTACCAATGGTAACCAGCTCTCTAAATGTGGAGCAGCAGTACCATAAAACATGTATGTATCTGGGACTGGAATGAAGTAGTACAAGTTGCAACACTGAGATCAATTCTCATAGTTAGGGGCAATTTCGCATAACCAGACTATTGATTGCCCAGGACCTGTTAGCAATTCAACAGCCGATTAACAGCTTGACTGGTTGGAATGATAGAAAAGGGCTCCTAAACGATTTTCGTCTTGAATGGAGAAATGAACAGAGGTTACTAAAGCCGCATCAGATAGAGTGTGCAAGGAAATCATTACCACTAGAGACAGTGGCTCCACTGATATATCGTGGAATACATCAAATTTTGAAGGGGAAATGAAAGGTCGAATCATTTTAATGCAGGATCTTTAGCATCACAACAAGGCCTACAACAAGATTCCACACTGTGTTTAAAGTATTCCCATCGCTACTGCCTAGAATGGAGGTGCCACTTCTCGTGCCATTTCTTGTTGACAGATAGCGAATAGCATGCAGGCCATTTTTACTCCTTGTGACACATGACTCTGTCTCACTGATTTTACCACATCTATTTACTGCATCAGTCATGATAGTTCCATGGAAGAGTAATTGTATCTCACCGTCTGTCCTTTTCGAGGCCATGGTTCAATTTCCAGCCATGATAGAGTACTTATGTCAAGCGATTTTTTTTGGCTGATCACACTCTGCCAACCCATTTTGATCCAGCATGGCAAAAACAGCTCAATCTCCCTCAATGACACCACACAATCTGTGGACATCAAAGAGGAAAGTCTACGTCCAACCACGGACAATTCTTGAAAATTATGTTACTTCGATTCATTGACTCTGTTGTCAGGATTTTGCCTTTCTCCTTTCCAAATTATAACCATATCCGAGCACCAGTACTCTATGTGACACTCAGTGAATGTGTGACTATGGTCCTCACCTGAGCAGCCCAGCGAGTTACATGACACCACCGCTCCTTTTCTGAGTAAGTCAGTCCCATCTACGACAATGACAATGTATTAAATACAAACCTCTAAATAAATTTACCTAAGAATTCAAACGCATGGGGCTAATAAAGCTAGATGCCTGATATTTGTAAACAGAGTGATCGCTCAATTTATAGGATGCCTTCCCATTCATTTAGATGACATTGCTCAATTAAGGGTGTCCTTTGGTGGTTCAACAGATTATTTAGATGGTCTACATCAGGACTGGCCAACCTCTCCAGGATCGGAGCCACTTTGGGAAACTGGGCTAATAGCGGCCCGGCTATTTATTAGCCGTGTCTCGGTGGAATCAGTTACTGTGTGTAATAATATTATAGCAATCTATGAGATGTAAAATTTACAATGGTTTAGCACCCCATTGCAGTGGGTCAGAGGGTTTTTTACAGTGCTTCACAAAATGTTCAAATGTCTGGGGTCACTTGAAGTTATTACTGGAGCCACATGTGGCCTCAGAGCCACCGGCTGGGCACCTCTGATCTATATCATGCATAGATGAGGTGAGGGCCTCTCACCAGTAGATCAGATAGACTGATGAGCCATAAAATATCAGCTAGTGTTGCCCTGTTGGAGACGAGAAATGTCTGGTTCTTCAGAGCCCGGTTTAGAAGGGACATGATGGAGGAGAGGTTCTGAGCGGAAACTCGTGTACACATTCTCAGCTCTATCCACTGCCTCTGCAATGCGAGCTCCTCAGGGGAGGATAAATCTAAAATATCACCATGGCGTCAGATAAGCATCAATTGAGTGTACTGCTGCCCACCCACACAGATTCCTACAGTGAAACTTGGATAACTCAAACTTCAGGGGACCACCAAAAAGGTTTGTGTTATGAAAAGTTTGAGTTACGAGTTATGCTCTCCCTTTGCTTTAACCATGTGGCCACCATAGCGAGTCCATTTCGTTTTAGTGTATTCCATTTCCTGGCTAAACTTTCTAAAATTTGCGAGATTTTCTTCTCATGTGAAAAGAAAACAATGAAATTAAGCTTGTTACACAAGAATGTAAATACATCCAGTCACATAAAAGGTAATTTGATGGCACTAACCGCAGTTTTCAGTTCGAGTTATGACTAAAGGTTCGATATATGCCCAGAAAATTATCATTACCCAGACAGGGACGACCATGAAACTTGGTTTGAGTTAAGCAAGTTTTCGAGTTATCTGAGGTTGAGTTAACCGAGTTTCACTTTAGTTCATAGTCTGGAAAGGGTTCAATCTTACGAACACTGAGTTGCCCTCACATTGCGTAAGTCACAGGTGAATGAACGAGAAGGGAGAGGTGGATTTTGACAATCATGGAGTGATGACTCTTGTCCACTGGTTGGGGATCCCATTATTTTTCCCATGATGTTCTGAAGCCAGGCGAGCAATTTGGAGCGAGAGGCTTGCTAAAGACCTATATCAGAAAAACACACCGCCGGCAGTGAGACTCTAAGCTGCAATCCATAGATTGTAGGTCCAAGTTTTTACCAGTTGAGCTGTCCTGGTCACAGGTGGACAACTCCCAACAGAGAAGTTTTCTGTTTCCCAATATCTGTTTATCTGATGATTGAAATGATCATGAGTGTAGATCATAGATATTGTAACATTTTATTCTATTAACACTTTCTGACTGAAAAATTGCGAAGTAGGTCAAAAGAATTCTTACCCAAAACGTCTGACTTTGGTGACCCATGTACCATTTTTTTAAGAGCTGTGGTGAAGCCAGCTTCAATGGGAATCTGGAAAATACAATGTAGAATATGGTTTTATGAGAAGATTCCAGGAACAAGAGCAATCGGGTGTCTAATCATTATCACAAAAACATATAGGCAGAAGACAGTAGTCTCACGTCTAACTTGGTTAATGCATCAGCACAAAGTCGAACTAAACATTATACCACTCTGACTTGGCCAAGAGCCTGGCTAAATGAACCAACTAAAAAGGTCAACTGCGTTTAAAACTTTTCAGTTACCTCTGTGACCTGTACACCTTTAGTGCCTGTTAACACTCCAAAATAAACTACAGACATACTTTAATCAATCTTTAATTAGTTAATACTGGTCAATGATATTTCACTTACATTAGCAAAATATTGCCTGGTAGATCGTAGACGTATATGCAACACCATAGGGATAAAGATACAGGGCGATGGAAATATGATCTCGCACACAATTCCAATAAAAGGAGCATAATAAGTGTCTGATTTATTTGCTCAGTCACCCACTCACTCAACACTCAGCTCACGCACGCGCGCACACATTTTGTTACAATATATTCAATCAGTCACTACTGGATTCCCTAACTGATATAGGCACCGGTCTGGTATCACGTTCTATGAATGATTGATCGAGTTTGATATTATTAGTGATACTGATAGGGACAGTGGCCGAAAAAGATGTACTAAATCGTAGTGAATAAGCGATACCGAATAGGTGGCAGTGACAGTGAATGAATGGAGTGACTGACTGAGAATGAGATTTGAATGAAAAACGAATTACGAAGTCAGTGGAAAGGATTCGATTTCACTAGCCTGAGTTAGTGACTAGGTATACAGTATAGACTTTAGACTAGTACTAGTAGTAGTTTATAGTACTGACTAACTAATAACTCAGTTCGTTATTAACTAAGTAACCAAAACTAATTTGAAACATTCGTCGAAATAAATATTGTCAAGATTAGAATTTAGATTAGAAATTAGAATTTAGATACCTTTGGGCTTGGCTTTTGGTTTCCACGACCCGCATAGAAAAGGTTGTGAATCTCCCCGAGATTACTCTGCAATGTTGATGTTTCCTCCATATCCTCAGGAAGACGAAGAAGGAGTGGTGATTAAGCTTACTGTACAAGAAAAACTAAACAGACATAGAGCCAAGATTACAATCTCCGGATGGATAATATAACTTTTGCGGGATAGAGCAAAGACTATCTTTCATTCTTTGGGACAGAGAAAGCAACCGGAAATCGATGGGGTTATCCAGCGCGATTCAAATATTTTCATTTGCAAATCTCGCCTTAGCCAAAGACTTTATAAATGTACGGTAATTAGGCGTACTACAAGTGATCGTACTCTATCAAAACAACATACCAATACACCCCGCATCGACAGGTTGGTGTTGGTTCCCGACATTCCCTCCCAATCGCCTATCGTGGATATAATCGCGCGTTGGATAAGGTAAGATAGCCAGCGCACGGGCAAGGGCGGACCTTACCCGTGATGACTTATTCTTACGAACCGCTACAGTCAAACATTTGTCACGTACACTACAGACGGCGACGCGATCATTCAGTCATCAATGAGTCATCATTTCATTCTTGATACACGAGCCACTCTACATACGTACATACATACATACATACATACATACATACATACATACATACATACATACATACATACATACATACATACATACATACATACATACATACACAGCACATTGATATAGCCTAGTCATGACACGTGACACTGGCCGTTGGTCATAGTCGAGAAGTACACGCAGTTGACCAGTCAAGCTCATCATAGTGACAATGGCCAATTGGTAATGGCTAATGACACACTAACTTCTAAGTCTACATTAGAAGTGACTGGGATTGGCCACTAGACTAGGAAGTAGGGAGTGTTATGTTAACCGGTCAGACTGTTGGGCAGTATGTATATTATTACAAATAATATAATACTGTAGTACTATGCTGCTCATATGATTACTTCACTGCTCATATGATTACTTCACTGCACTTGGCGGAGTTGGCCAAACAGCATCGGCATGAGTGCACGCTCCTTTTTGATGTGGTTCAGTTTGCCGTTGATTGTCATCCTAATGATGTAATAATGCATTGCTTTTCAGCATTGTTCCACCTTCCTTGAAACATTGCTAGCAAAATCTCAATTGCAGTGGAGTAGTTAGAATCACTAGAATACCACGTCTCATATCATGCTGAATTACCTGAGAGGCTGGGGCGCATCATAACTGCAACAACCCATCATTATAATTATTATTGGCAACTGACAAGCTGTCAAAACTTGAACCAGTACTCAGCTAGTTGAGAACTATTGAGTAAACACGGATAGGTATAGGATAATCTGTATTATGGTAAACGCCCGGTATGCTACAGCGTAGGGCACGGGCATTATAATTCTGATCTGATACGCCGAAAGCTTCGGGTTGTCTGATCTGAGATATTGGTTAAACCGGAATAATCAATGGGTGATAATACCCTGACCATTACTTGAATGGTTAGAAGTAGGGTATCAAATAATATTACTGAGCCAGCTATGCAGTAATGTTATAATGAGCTGGGCGTCTAAACACAGTAATACAAGAGTAGGCTTATCTTCAATCTAACAGTGTCCCAATAAGAGTTATGTAACTACACAGGGTCTCTTAAATGTCTGAGATAATTACTCCATTTCTTTCAATCTAATACCCCTTTTGTATAAGTGTCAAATCAATAGCTGGTATTGGTATTATCTGTTGATATATGCCTATTAGTAAATAAGTCTACTGGCTCCCTCGCTAACTAACCAATAGTACTTTTTGGAAAGTTACTTTGCATCAATCAAGCTTTACAGTGGTTTTTAGCAAAACGTTCTTTCTTTCAGGACAATTTCTGAGGAATTTATGTGAACTTTCTACTGTACACTCCTAGACGCTATGGTAAGCCGAAACAGGTTGAAGAGGTGGTAAGCTTAGATAAATTTGTTACCAATTCATGTAATGAGATGCTTGATTTTAGGGTACATCAAATGTACATGTATTTTTATATGGAAAAATAGAGCAAACAACGCCTTTTGGTCAACCTCTCGGTGGACAACATATTAACAGAGGCAGTTGAAAGGGATCTACATTAGAAATGTTATGACAATCGTCACAATATTTCTGCGCCGAAGGTATCACATCATACCATGGGTACCAGTTATTTCTGCTTTGTGTACACAGCGATATAACTTTACTATGCCATTAGTATGATTGTGATAAAGAAGGCAATAAAATATGCCAATGTTGACTGTCTATCAACAACCAATCTGCCAATGAGAGTAACTTCCTGTGGGAATGAAATCTGGATTATGGCTGCTTCAAACTGCCGAATATGGAGGCGCACCTCTCGGCATGCTGTGCTGAACTCCAAAGGCGGTGCCAAGACCCGAGCTTTACGTGTAACACAATATTGATGGCTTGTTACATGGCCAAACTCTCGGTTGGGCATGCCTTTATAGTTTGGCACGGCGTGCCGGGAGATGCACTTCCAGGTTTGGCTGCTTAAAACCAGCCATGCCAGCATTGCCTATCGCAAGGAACTACCCCATCAACGAAAAGTGGGCACTATTGGGAGTGTATGGCAAGAGAGCACCCCTTCGAAGGAAACTACGGGGCCAGCACAGACTAACATGCAAAGCGAAACCATGAAAACGAGCAGTCGGAAATGGCAAACGGCGCACGCGCGGCCTTTGCTTGAGCCCACGAGCTTTAGCCAATTGGTTCTAGTCCTTGACCTCTAACTCAGACTGTTGTTACCACCGACTGTCAGTAGCAACCGCGCTGCATTCCTACAGCTATCAATGACCTCTAGCGGAGAAGGCCGCTGGCTGAATTTGCAAATTCAGCGCTCGCGAAGAATCTTTTACGCCTACATCGCAACAACCGCTGACTGACTCACACCGGTGTTGGACCTACTTCGAGCAAGCAGGCACTAACGGCACACCAACTTAATACCGCGATGCGTGGGATCTATCCGCTCGCGTGCCGCCCCAAGTGTAGCGTAATCCGTTTTCCTAGCCACTCCGTACATTGGACATGGGGCACGCGCCACTGTAGCCAGCTACGTTTTGCGAAAGGCTTAGCATTGGCTGGTATTGGCACCCCTGTTGAACTAGATCCCTTCTCAGAAACTAACTACGTTACGTTTCCTTCGAAGGGGTGACAACCATTATATAGTCAACACAGAATCATGCTTATTTTTCGCATAGCGACTCAAGGCAGTGTATATTACAGATTTATTTTATGGGATAAAGATTAAATGAGGTACATTGTAGGTTTGATGAACAGCTTGCGATGTATATGCCATTGTGATTCAACTCTTTCTCGCCCTATGATGAGTCGCAGGCTGACATCATCATCTGAGGACCATCATAGTCCGCTCAAGAAACTGAGAAACCGATTTCATAAGCTCCGCTCCTCGGTAAGCATCCACTACCGACTGTCTTATCAAGTGATTTACATGAGGTTAAATATTACAAGGTTGAAAATATTGAATACAATGTTGTACTCTTAACCATTTTATTCTATAAAACTAAAAAGGTAACGATTAGCTCATGAAGATTCAGTATTGGAATCAGTATCAGTTACAATCAATGCATTCAATACTCCCATTCTCTCAATGAGTAGCTCGCCTGCATTCAATGGTTATAAAGTTTGTTAGTACCGGACTAAAACACCTAGCTGCTAGTACTAGCTAGTAACTTCGTAAGTGTTAGTACTAGTAACTTTCATCTACATCCCGGTTTTGGCGAATCAGCTAGGTGACCTTGACTTCGATATTGAGTGGTGTCAAAACAGTGCGACCTATTACATTTCACTCAATGACTTTTTTTGTTTATTTTTTACTTGGTAATGCTGGCGTTTTCATGCCACATTCCCTTTAGATGTACCATGTATCGAGTATCAGAAACGGATTCGTTCCTTTCTATGAGAGTATCAGGTATTTGTGACTGATGAACACAAACAGTTTATCTGTAACGAAATATTCGATAGAAAAAAGAGTATCTTTTCCGACCCTAAAAACTTAGTTCGCTGATGATAATATTTCATGTTAATAGGCTTTAGGAGGATTTTATCATATACCAACAACATGAGGCACAGTAGGTATGAAACCCGCTCGAGAATGGTGCATTCTGCTTGGTTCCTGTTTACCAGTGGTCTCATGATGAATACCTCTCAACTGGAACCATTAACACTCTGTTCGTAGCTCATATCCTGGATATGCCATCTGCTCTGGTTGTTTCTTCTGAAGTCAGCTGCATCCTTTTTGCATAATTTTGGTTAGAACAACAAAGACAGCTCTTCGGCAAAACTCAGGCTGTAGCTTATCGTCTGTTCATTTGTTCAATGACAGCGATTCAATGAAATTTTAGTTACAAATAAATATCCCAGTGCCACAAGGACTACACAGTACTCAATAATGGGTTCTGTTTGAACGTTAATTCACTCTAACGAAATTCTAATTTTGAGAACATCATCTCAATGTGTTCTCCCAATCGAGGGGGCGTGCAAATAATGCCAGTACCCAGTTACCCATACTGGATGGCTCACTGGTACCAGGTTATGAACCACTCGCGTTCTGTAACAGGGAGGTAAAGGGAAGCACAAGACATCGTCTTTAGATCATCTCGATGCTCTGGATAATGAGTCTATCAGCTCAATCGGCAGCAGCAGCAACTTGAACTGGGCACAAACTAAGCCCAAAAACTCACACCCTCATCCACTGATTCATCAGGTGAGAGAACAGCTTTTCTGATTGGATTACCCGAAGGAGGAAACAGCTTGTCAATTCCTCGTGGTAATCTTCAAGTTATTCAGATACACAAGCACCAGTTGACCTGGGCCTGTTTGATATCTACGGGTACCAGTCTTTCTAAAGAGTAAAGGTGCTTTTTCACTCCATTCATGCGTCTGGTCCGCCTCGGACCGGATGCAGGACTGCTCTGGCTCGAGCGTAGGACATATCCGAGAGCCCTTTTTACTCCAAACAGATTTGCCAGACGCGCGTTCCCGGATAACTTCGGAGCCAATCAATGGGACCGAACCGGTGTTTCTGGAAACGACACGATTCTTTTTGCTCATAACTTCAAAAGAAAGTCAATTCGCTATTCAATTCTTTCACTACAGGTTGCCTCTCTGTCCAGTGCAACTTCGTGCTGTTAGTTGAGTGAATATTGTCGGGAAATCAAACAAATTTCCCTTTCCAATGATCCTAGTATGAGACCGGAAATGAGTGAACATTGCTAGGTACTCCGTGGAAGACCATTTGATAGGTTGATGAGTCAGACGTCGTACTCATTCTGTCTCTGGGAGACAAATGGTCGGGCGTCCGAGAGAGCGTCCGAGGCGGATCTGACGACGCTTTTTACTCTATTTTCGGGGGTAAGACGTCTGCCTCGAGCGTCCGGTCCGAGGCGGACCGGACGCCCGATGAAGTGAAAAAGTGCCTTAATGGGTTTTTACTCTCTCCAGCTACGAGTTCCTACCCAGCCTAGCCCAGCCCAGCCTACCCAGCTTAATACAAGTCAGACCCGTAGTTAGATTACCTGATCTATTGGATAGCTATATGCGCTACAGACATTCACTGCTATTGCAAATTTGTTACAATCCATGTGAACCTGTTCATATTTTTGCGGGAGGCAACCCCAATACTAGATGCCATCACCAGAAAAAGGTTAGGTGTAAGTAGTGGTCATAACCTCCACCAGACCTACATAAATCAACTTGACAATCACTTGACACTTTGCTTACAGAGCCGGTCTTGTCATCAGGTAAAGTTTTCACTTTTAGGAACCTTTAGAGATTGCACATTCCTGAAAAACTTACAAATACTATTAAGGGACTCTTAGGATTCAGCCACTCACTAGATCAACCACTCCTGTCAATTTCCCTGTGGTGAAAGTCATTTTTGTTTTGATCAATCTTATCAGCGTTTTTCCTGTTTGTTGGGACTAACATAATTCGCCAGCTCCTAAGTCAAGTCTTTGCGTTGGCGTAGCCTATAATTTCAGTTATCATGTGTCTGGGCACTTTCAATGTTTTGAGGATGATCTCATGGTGAAATTGACAGTCCATCTTTCCTGTAGTATGTATCACGTTTCTAGCCAGTAGGACAACTGTGAACTCTAAAGACAGTTAGTTGCATAGACATATCCCGTATTTGGGGGAGGGCTATATGGTGT
>Ga0224501_10004995_pt1 | contig 10456 bp, 7 predicted proteins | sample SF_Oct11_sed_USG_4_FD_169105 | JGI IMG/M metagenome (GOLD analysis project Ga0224501, IMG submission 169105) | Sediment microbial communities from San Francisco Bay, California, United States - SF_Oct11_sed_USGS_8_1 | ecosystem: Environmental > Aquatic > Marine > Sediment | place: USA...
GGCCTGGAAATGCTTGATGGAAAAAACCCGGTCATTGCTGGACGAAAACACCGGGGTCGAACTGGTCCGCTTCCGCCAGCACCTCCTGCAGCCCCTTTTCCAGCCCCTGGGGGTCGTTGGCTGTGGAGTACCTGGTGTATCCAGGCACATTCAACAGATGCTTTCCACTCAGGCAGAACCCGATGACATGGATCCGCACAATGCTGCTGGTCACAATCTGTCTTGCCATTATGGAGGGATCCCCATCGGTGGCCACACCGTCGGTGATGATCACCATGTGGTATTGGCCATATCCCCCCTGGCGCTGGGCCTGCTTCTCCAGCATCATGAATCCGCTGCGCATCGCCAGGGTCAGGGGGGTTTTCCCCATGGGCGCCACGCTATAGAGGGTGTCGATCACCCCTGACATGTCGCCAGCGGTGAAATCATGCTCGAACAGCATGCTGTTTCTTTTCTGGTATCGGGTTTTGCCAAACCCCACCAGGGCCACGTTGTCTTCCGGCCCCAGGGCGGCGATGAACTTTTTCACGGCGGTCTTGGCGGCGTTGATCTTCGGGTCTCGGCCGGAACACTGCCTCTCGATCATGCTGCCGCTTCCGTCGAACACGATCAGATAGTTGGATGCGGAAAAGTTGGGGGCCATCTCGATTTTCTCCTTGGCGGGCGGCGGCCACAGGCCGGGGTCTCTGCGGGGAGCGGCCGGCATGGCCCCTTTTTTCGAAGCTATCATGGCCTTTGACGCCGGGGATTTTTGTGTCCTGGTGTTTTTGCCTGAATCGTCCTCGGAGAAGGCTATATACGCCAGGATGGCTATGGCGGCGAATATCACCACCTTGTCCATTTTCCCGATGGGGCTTATTTTCATCTTCTGCAACCTGCTTTCATGGTTTTATGAATTCAACCGGATCGAACGCCTCGCTCTCCGCCAGCACCCCCTGCAGCCCCCTTTCCAATGCTTCCTGGTCGTTGGCTTTGGAGTAGTTGGTGTAGCCGGGGATATTGAGTCCATGGCCGCCATCCAGGCAGAATCCTATGGCGTGGATTTTTATGGCGGTCTTTCTGACTATGGTTTTGGCCACCATGGACGGGTCTCCATCGGTGGAGACTCCATCGGTGAGGATCACCATATGGTACTGGCCATATCCCGCCTGGCGGCGGGCCTGGGCTTCCAGCATTTCGAATCCACGGCTCACCGCACGGACCAGCGGAGTGGTTCCTAATCCCCGGACGCTATCCAACAGATCGAAAATCCGTGTCCTATCCCCCGAGATCATGGGATGCTCGAAGCTTCTGTTTGTTCCGTAGGGGGAGTCGCCAAACCCCACCACCCCCACGTTTGCATTGGGGGCCAGGGCGTTTATAAACTGTTTCACGGCGGTTTTGGCCGCTTGCAGTTTCGTGAACGGGCCGGAGCATCCTCGCTGGTTCATGGAGAAGCTGCCATCGAAAATTACAAGATAGTTCGGGGCGGTCAGGTCCGCCGCCATGGGCTCCGCCTTGTTGGCCGGGGGTGGCCAGGAGCCGGGGTTGATTTTCGGGATATGAACGGCAGGAACAGTTCGCCTCTGGATCTGGCTGGCCAATTTGGCCTGGCTGGCAAGATACCCGTTGGCATTGAGTTTCTGGATTTGCCAGTAGCCCGCCACTCCCAGAACCAACCAGAGCATGACGATGGCCGTCATAGACCGCGAGGGTTTTTGATCAAGCCGTCCCATAAACACACCTTCTGGAGAATATCTTTCGGTTTGGCGCTCCCCGGGCTACAGCGGCTTGAAGATATCCGCCTCCGCTTCCACCTGGATCAGCCGAAACACCACCCGGCGCAACTGTTCCCACTGCTCCTTGCTGGCCGGGTAGCACGATTTTGATATATCCCCCGCGCTGTCGAAGGCGCAGTTGGGAGTGTTGGGCGCCATGATCCCGTGGCCCACCACGCCAAACTGGCTGCTGTCCAGGGTCACTCCCTTGCCTTTGGCGTAATCCACCAGGCTGTCCTTCAACGCGTTGGCCCGGGCATAACTGAGGTTTCGGGCCGATTGCTTTATCTGGTTGAGCACCATGGGAGTCTCGTTCTTCACTTTCTGCCGCAGATAGTTGGACGGGTCGCTGTGCCCCTCGATGGTCAGCAGCGCTCCGCCATACACCGACACCAGCTCGATTACCTTGTCGAACGATTCCTTGTATATATCCACGGGGAAAGTGTTCTGGTTCGGCTTGAAATACACTTCGAAGGAATACAGCTCCCCCTCGGCCAGCGACCCCTTGCGCTGCTTTTCCGTGACCAGTCGGGTGACCGCCTTGGTGTCGAACCGGGGAGCGGGCGCCGGGGCGGCGCCGGAGAGCCCCGCGCTCATTTTCGGATAATCCCAATCCGCCTTGGCCAGTTCCTTTTTCGACGACATCAGATTCAGGGGTATGAACGCGGCCTGGATTTTCGACGACACGTCTTCAAAGCTTCTTGGCTTTTCCGGGGAGCCGAAGAAGCTGGCGTTTCCGCTGAATCCCGAATGCCTGGCGTCCCCGTACATCGCCTCGGTATCGGCCACGGCGCCCTTGCTGTCCAGCAGTATCTCCGCGGCGGCTGCGATCATGGAGGAAAATCCGGAGCTCTTGTTCTTTTTGAAAAGCTCTTTCACCTTCTCGTCCGCCTGCAAAAGGCCCTGGACGAACGCCATCACCTGGGCCTTGTTGGCCCGGAAGTAATCGCTGCGCACCGCGTATACGTCCATGATCACCCTGTCGGCGGTTTTCGTGGAAAGCAGGATGGTGGCGCCTTTCACCGAATCCTCCGACCCCGTCCCCACTTTCCCTTCCGACGTCAGCGCCAGCGCGTCGGGGATGATGACAAACGCCGCGTCCACCGAAGAGTCCTCCCGCAGGGCCTTGGCGGGGCTGTTGGAGGAGTCGTCCAGTTCGATCAGATCCTCCACCCATTTAATGTTCACATCGCCGGTTTTCAGCCCCACGCTGTCCAGGACAGTGGTCAGATAATCCACGTGGGGGCCATAACGCTGCAGTGCGATGGTTTTCCCCTTCAAATCCCTGGGGCTTTTGATTCCTGGTTTGACCACCAGGGCGTCGCCACCGGCGGAATCGGTCATCTTGTATATCACCACCATCTTGGTGCGGGCATCCGCTTCCGTCACATCCGCAGCCATGTTGATCATCCCCATGGTTCCCCGCAGAAATGGGGTTTTGCACTCCAGATACGCTTCCACCTGTTTGGCGAAGTTATCCTCCCGGAAAAGGGACAGCTTCAGGTTGTGGCTGGCGAAGACACTGCCAGGCTGGGTTTTGCGGTTGTCGCCGTTGGCGTGGATGGTGACGATGTCGCCTCCCCATGCGATGAGGGGAACCTGGATTTCCGACTCGGCCACGCACCCCTTGGGGGCTGCGGAAACGACGCTGGAAAGAGGGGGGGATGGGACATATGTCATCTGCGCCAGGCCTGGACTGGCCAGGGCCAGCAGAACGGCGAAACATGAAAGCGAGATGATGAATCTGAATACCGGCATTTTTTCCTCCCCTTCAAACGTCACGGCCAGCGCCGGGACAAGGCGTTGATATAACCTTGCGTCTTATAGTTTAATTCCTGTCGAATCAAACTTCAGATATCAGGCGTTTTCACAGAAGATCAGCAGGCTGTGAGCATTCCCGATTATCCGCCCTGCATCGTATATTTTGGCTTGATGGACGCCAACAAGGTGCATTTTACCATTTTAACTGCAACAAGAGCGCAAAAGATGCCCATCTTTTCATGCGCTTTCTTCTGTGGCACACCTGCCAGGGATGAATTTATTGATCGTAACGTTTTACTAATGCTATGCTGGGAGCCTCGATATATTTGCGATACATCACGGTATTAAAACTCCACTCCGAGGGGGGAAATGACAGAAGAGCCTAGGCGCTGCGTATTGATCGTTGACGACGACAGGCTTAACATCCAGGTTCTTGGCAACCTCCTAAAGGATGAATTTGATGTGGTGGTGGCTCTTAACGCCGATGAGGCCATGGAGAGGATCATCAACTCCGGGCCCCATATAATCCTGCTGGATATACAGATGCCGGGGATGGACGGCTTTGAATTTATCGAAAAGATCAAGCGGGATCCGGAATCCAAAGACATTCCCGTGATATTCCTCAGTGGAATGGTGAGCGAGGAGGACGAGAAGAAAGGCCTGGAAATGGGGGCGGTGGACTATATCACCAAGCCCTTCCGCCCTGCGGTGGTGAAGGCGCGGCTGCGCAACCAGCTGGAGCTAAAACGGCAGAGGGACCTGCTCTCCCGTTTGTCCTCGCTGGACGGTTTGACAGGGATCCACAACCGCAGACGCTTTGACGAGTTCTTCCATCATGAGTGGAGAAGAGCCGGGCGGACCGGCCAGGCCCTCTCCTTGATCATGTTCGACATAGACTATTTCAAGCCATACAACGATAACTATGGCCATGTGGCCGGCGATGAAACCTTGAAGGAGGTGGCCACCGCCATCTCCCGGAGCATGGAGCGGGGAACTGATTTCACCGCGCGATACGGCGGCGAGGAGTTTGTGTGTGTCCTGCCGGACACGGACGAGGAGGGCGCCGCGCAGGTGGCCGAAAGGGTGCGGGTAAATATCCAGGCCCTCTCCATCCCCCACTCTTTCTCGGAAGTGAGCAGCGCGATCACCATAAGCGCCGGAGTGGCTACCGCCCGCCCATCGGACAGCGGCATAACCCCGGTCCAATTGATGGAAAACGCGGACAGAGCCTTATACAGCGCTAAAAAAAATGGGCGCAACCAGGTGGTTCAGTTTGAGGCTTCGGTGGCTGACGTCAATCCATCGCTTGATGGGGCGGCGCCGTCCATGTTGAAGCCGAGAGTGCTGATTATCGATGATGAACCGGCGAACATCAAGGCGCTGGAAATGATCATGAAAGGGCGCTATCAAACATATTCCGCCCTGCGCGGCAAGGAGGGGGTGGAGCTGGCCGCCCAGGCCCCACAGCCGGACCTGATCATGCTGGATATCCAGATGCCGGGGATGGATGGATATGAGGTTATCAAGCGGCTGAAGCAGAACGCGCTGACCAGGGATATTCCTGTGATTTTCAACTCCATACTCTCCGACGAGGGGAACGAGAAAAACGGCCTGGATCTGGGGGCCGTGGATTATATCCGCAAACCGTTCCATCATGTGGTCACCCTGGCCAGGATCAAGACTCATATTCGCCTGAAAAAAGCCATGGATACCCTTTCGGAAAAGAACTCCCAGATGGAGCGGCTGCTGAACATGCGCGACGGGGTGGAGCGGATGGCCAAGCACGACCTGAAGCTGCCCATCGGCGCCATCATCCACCAGACGGAGGCTTTGCTGGACCGGGAGGATATACCAAAGGATGCGAGGATATCTGTAAAGACAGTAATGGCCCAGAGTTATCACGCCCTGGACATGATAAACCGCACCCTGGACTTGTGGAAGATAGAGCACGGGTCATACACCTTCACCCCCGCTCCGTTGAATATCATGAAAGTGATCCGGCGCGTGGCCGACGAAATGGCGATCCTGCGTCGCGGACGCCACATAGATCTGGCCATCTCCCTGCGCGGAGCCCCGGCGGACAGGACATCGGAGCTGATGGTGGAGGGAGAGGAATGGCTTTTCCATTCCATGCTGGCGAATCTGGTGAAAAATGCGATAGAAGCTGCCCCCGACGGATCTTCTGTTCATACAATGGTTGAAGATCACGAGGGGATCCGGATAACTATCCACAACATGGGTGCTGTTCCTGTGGAAGTGCGGGGGAACTTTTTCGAGAAGCATTCCACCTTGGGCAAAAAGCATGGCGCAGGGCTGGGCACGTATATCTCCATGAAAATCTCCCAGGCGCTGGGATGGATAATCCATATGGACACATCCGAGAAAACCGGCACATCCCTGATCCTTTCCAGGATCAAGTAGACGTGGGAACCAAGCTGCGATAATGGCCTGGAAACCTGAGGAATCAGAACTGGCCCGGGTGCGGGGCGCGCGGATATTGCTGGTGGACGACACATCCATCTACCATATGGTGGCGATGGGGATCATGAGGTCGTGGGAAGTCCATCTCACTTTCGCCTTCGACGGCAGGGAAGCGCTGGCTAAATTATCGGAGCGCGACTTTGATATCATCCTGATGGATATAGAGATGCCGGGGATGGATGGATGCCAGGCCACCACCGCCATCAGGCAATCGGATAATTTCAAGACGACACCCATAATCGCCATGACCTCGCATTTATCCACCCTGTCCCATCGCCGGTTTATGAGCATCGGAATGGACGATTTTCTTTCCAAGCCGCTGGATCCGAAACAAGTTTTAAGAACGCTGGCAAAATGGATCCAGAACCCAGATCCCCAGGGGACTGGCAAGGCCGCTATCCCGACAAATGCCAAGGAGGAGAGCGCCTCATACATGCTTCCTGGCGCCATAGCGGGGGTTGACCTGAAAGAGGGGCTGGCCCGGTGCACTGGAAACACGGGGTTTTACGCCCGGCTGTTGAAGGAGTTTCGGCTGGAATACGGTGATGCGGGAATCCGGCTGGGGGAGCTGATTGCAGCCGGGGAGGTGGAGGTGGCGAGGCGGCTGGCCCATACCATAAAGGGAGTTGCCGGCAATCTGGGGATGGTGGACCTGGCCTCCACAGCCAGCGAACTGGAAAATTCCATCAAAAAGCAGATCAACATTTCAGCCTCCCTTGCCAACACGCAAAGAGCCATGGATATCTTGAACCAGGGACTGGACGCGTTGGATCAGGATGTCTCTGCGCCCGAATCCGCGGCGGAAAACCGGGATCTGAAAAAGGCGATGGCGTTGACCGGCCAGCTTAAGGCGATGCTGGCGAGAGGAGACTTCAGGTCTTCCGATGTAGCTTTCCAGCTCCACAACGCATTGGGGGGAGAGCATGCCGATTCCGCCATGGCCATGAAGCAGGCCACAGACAGGTTCGAATTCGACAAGGCTTTGGCGTTATTGGCGGAACTGGAGCGGGCATTGAAAGCATAGGCGGCGAAGCGCCAACTTCAGCCGTTGAGTTCCTTGGCGGTGATCAAAAGCTGGCGGTATGGGATCACCCGGAAAATCTCCCCCACGGATGTGATTCCTTTTGCCACCTTATCCATGGCGTCTTCCAGCATCACGCTGAATCCCTTTTGCCTGGCCAAAGCCCTGATGAGGGCTCCGGTGGCGTTCTCGTAGATGATATTCTGGATGTCATCGTCCACCACCAGCAATTCGAAAATGCCGATTCTCCCCTTGAAACCGGTCCCCATACATTCCGCGCACCCCTTCCCCTCGAGGTTTTTCACACCGTCCAAAAGCCCGCCCAACAGGCGGGCCTGTTTTTCGTCCGGCGCGGTTTCCTGGGCGCAAAGGGGACATACCTTGCGCAGCAGCCTTTGTGCCATGACTCCCAGCAGGGCATGGGCGATTTCATCGTTTTCCAGCCCCAGCCCCCGGAACCTTTGCACGGCGCCGATGGCATCGGGCGTGTGCAACGTGCTGAGCACCAGATGACCCGTGGCGGCGGCCTTGGAAGCGGTCTCCGCAGTATCCAGATCCCGGATCTCGCCAATAAGCATCACGTCCGGATCGTGGCGTAAAAAAGAACGGGACAAAATCGCCATGCTTATCTGGTCGCTCACCTGCTTCTGGTTCACCTTGTCCACGTAATACTCGATGGGATCCTCGGCGGTTATGATCTTGCGCCCCTTATCGCGCACCTGGTTCAGGGCGGCGTACAGGGTGGTGGTTTTCCCGCTGCCGGTGGGGCCGGTGGCCAGGATCAAACCTTCCGGATTCTGGACCAGCGCCATAAAGCTTTCCAGGATTTGGGGGGGCATCCCCAACTGGTCCACCTGCTGTTTGGCGATATCGGTCTTCAAGGCGCGGATCACCACATCCTGGCCTGTGGGCCCCGGCAGCACACTGACCCTGAAATCGGTGGCGGATTTCAAATCGCCATCCACCATGGTGCACCGGAAGCGCCCGTCCTGGGGCAGCCTGTTTTCCGTGATATCCATCCCGGAAAGAATCTTGATCCTGTTCACCACCTTGGAGATGTTGCCGGGGGTGATATGCGAAAATTCGTGGCGCAATATTCCATCCACCCGATAGCGCAGGTCCGAGTCGCCAAAATAATGCTCCAGATGAATGTCGGAAGCTTTTTTCAACATGGAATCGATGAGTATCTGGTCCACCAGGTCCGGGGCTTCCGAAGAGTGGCCTATGGTTTTCCCGTCATGGGCGGCCAGGTCGATCACGTGGCCCGTTTCCCGATCCGCTATAAGCTTCTGGCCATAGCCCACATCCAGCGCTTTGTTGACTTCATACAGGTTCAGCCGCACCGGCGCCAGCTGGCGCCCCAGATACTCCCCTATCTTTCTGATGGCTTCCTGGTTGTCCGGATCCACCATGCCAATGGTCAGAGTGTCCGATTCCGCCCCTCCACTCCTGCCCAGCACAACGGCGTGATGTTCGTGGCAGACAGCCAGCGGCAGCAGCCGGATAAGCTCCGGCTCCAGATCAAACTGGCCAAGCTCCTTGAATTCTTCCTGGATAGTCACGCAACCTCCTCTCCTTTTCAGACTGGCACATTATATATCAGGTCATCGACGTGATTTCAATTTATCCATGGCGTACAAAATGGGCATGGACCCCCTGATTCGCTAGTCCCAGGTCTTGCACAGCGCCGCCACCGCCACGCTGTTCGGCTTGGCTTTCCAAAGCTCCTTGCAGCACTCGCGCACAGTGGCCCCGGTGGTGATGATATCGTCGAAAAGCACCACATCCCTCCCGGCCACCTGGGCAGGGGCCATCACAGCGAAGGCCCCCTTCACATTCTCCCCCCGCTGCCTGGCGTTCAGCCCGATCTGGGCGTCGGTGTTGCGTATTCTGGCCAATACCCCCTCCTCCACCCGAAGCCCCGCCTTGCCTGCCAGCCTTTTGGCCAGCAGATAGGAATGGTTGTATCCGCGCCAGTAGAGCCGCCGCCAGTGCAACGGCACCGGCGCCACCAACGCTCCTTTCCGTCGAGCCAGCCATGGGGCCAGAGTCTCCTCCCCCAGCTGGGCCAGCGGACCGGCCAGGTATGGGCTGCCGCCGAATTTAAAAGCGTGGAGGACCTTCCTGATCGGGTCGTCATAGGGCAGGGCGTACATCGCCGCGTCGTAGGGCGGTGGATCGAGCCTGCACTGGCCACAAAAGTATTCCGTCCCGGTGTCCACCTCGTATGTGAAATCCAGAGGCCTGGCGCACAGGGCGCAAAGGTTCGGCGATGGAACGCGCACATGGGAGTGGCAACGGGAGCAAAGCCCGGTATTTGCGCCGATGGACCCGCAGTTGAGGCACTTCTCGGGAAACAGGGTCCTTAGCGCGGCCATGGTTTTTTCCGCCATACTTTTCCCTATGCGCATAGCCTAGTATACCAATTTTGCCAAGCCTCTGTATGCGGCCAATAACAGCCACCGTTCACCCCAAGGCTTCGGCATGCTATAATCTTGGCATGAGTCGCCCTCTTAAAATATTTCTGTTTTATTCTGCAGCGGCCCACCTTATTTGCGCCGTGGTGGCCGGGTTTTTTATTGTCCAGGCCTCCGCCTCTCCGACGCCGATCAAGGTGACTTTCCTGGGTTCCATGGAACCTTTGGAACAGGAAATGGAATGGGGAAAAATCATGGACATCCCCTCCCCTGCCACCGAAGAGATCCCGGAAAAGGCGGACATCCTCTCCCGATGGGACACCGCCGCCCACAATCCGGAAAAGGGGGAGCAAAACCGGACCGCCCAGGATTCGGTCCCCCGGGAAAAGGTCAGCCCACCGGCGCCCTCCAAGGAAAAATCGAAAATAGAGGTTTCCCCCACAAAGCCCACCCCTTCCCGGATGAATGTGGCCGCCCTCCCCCCTGACAAGCCGAAGCCCACTCCTTCCAAGGAAAACGCGGTGAACGTTTTTTCCGAAAGCGAATCGAGCAAAAAACTGGAAACCCAGACCGACCGCTACTACAAAAAGGGGAAGCTAAAAGAGGAGGAGCGCCGCGTGGCCATCAGCTCCGCCATCACGGATGATCCCGGCAAACCCAGGGAAGAGACGGAGAGGCTGTCCGGCATGGAAGGCGCCAAGGGCTCCGATCTGGAGAACTACGCCTCCACCTCCACCGATGACATCATCGACATGGGGGACGAGGCGGTGGTGTCGTTCAACACTCGCGCTTTTGAGTACGCTGGATATTTCAGCGCCGTGAGGGTGGCGGTGGACCGGATGTGGGAGTATCCGGAAGAGGCGATTCTGGGCGGCTGGTCCGGGAAGGTCAAGGTGGTGTTCACCCTCCGGAGGGACGGCCAGCTGCTGGATGTGCGGGTGCTAAAATCCGCCGGATATAAGGCGCTGGACGATTCGGCGAGGGCGGCGTTGATCGCCGCAGGGCCCTATGGCCCATTC
>Ga0224501_10004996_pt1 | contig 10456 bp, 11 predicted proteins | sample SF_Oct11_sed_USG_4_FD_169105 | JGI IMG/M metagenome (GOLD analysis project Ga0224501, IMG submission 169105) | Sediment microbial communities from San Francisco Bay, California, United States - SF_Oct11_sed_USGS_8_1 | ecosystem: Environmental > Aquatic > Marine > Sediment | place: USA...
TATTGCTACCTATTATTAGTGGTTGGCAAGATCAAGGGCTGGCATTTGACGTTGCCGTCCATGTTGGCACCTTATCTGCGGTCGTTTTCTACTTCCGTCATACTTTATATACCTTATTGATAGATTGGTCCCAGTCGCTACAGCAACGTCGGCTTATAGGTGACAGTAAACTAGCATGGGCGGTACTGTTTGGCACCATTCCAGTGGGTTTGGCAGGCTTAGTTTTTAACGATGTTATCGAACAATCACTACGCAGCCCTTTAGTGATTGCTACTACCACCATTATCTTTGGTTTATTACTCGGCTGGGCGGACTGGCAAGGCAAACAACAACGTAATGAACATCAACTGACATGGCAGGACGTATTAATAGTTGGTATAGCTCAGGCTATTGCCTTGATTCCCGGCACATCCCGTTCGGGAATCACTATGACAGCCGGTTTAATACTAGGATTGAGTCGTAATGCCGCCGCACGATTCTCATTTTTATTATCCATTCCAGTGATCTTTCTTGCCGGGGGATTAAAAACCATTGAACTCATCCAGGCAGATGCCAGCACAGACTGGTTTGCCATGATCACCGGCGCAAGCTTATCTGCAATCAGTGCTTATATTTGTATTCACCTGTTTTTGAAACTACTTGATCGGATCGGCATGTGGCCTTTTGTTATCTATCGTCTTTTATTAGGTGCTATACTTCTCATTCTATTTATCTAGGCAATACAGTTGACAGCCTTCACTTTGGCTAGTAACATTCCCCCTCTTTATTTAGGACCGCCTGCGTAATTTTTTCAGGAGCAACTCGCGGAATGAAAACAACCACATTAAGTGCAAAACCAGCTGAAGTTCGTCGTGACTGGTTCGTCGTTGATGCCAACGGCAAAACATTAGGCCGTATGGCTACAGAAATCGCGCGTCGTTTGCGTGGTAAGCACAAAACTATTTACACCCCTCACGTTGATACAGGCGATTACATCGTTGTTATCAATGCAGAGAAGTTACGTGTAACTGGTAACAAATTAAAAGATAAGATGTACTATCACCACACAGGTCACATCGGTGGTATCAAATCTATCTCACTAGAAAAGCAACTTGATAAAGCACCAGATCGCGTTATCAAATCAGCCGTAAAAGGCATGTTGCCAAAGAATTCATTGGGTCGCACCATGTTCAGCAAACTGAAAGTTTACGCTGGTGAAGATCACCCACATACAGCTCAACAGCCTAAAGTGCTGGAAATCTAAACGGATATCATCATGGCAGATACATACTACGCTACAGGTCGTCGCAAAAGCTCAACAGCTCGTGTTTTTATTAAACCAGGTAGCGGCAACATCACTATCAACACACGTACTTTAGAAGATTACTTCGGTCGTGAAACTTCTCGTATGGTTGTTCGTCAACCTCTTGAACTGGTTGATATGTTAAGCAACTTCGACCTTAAAATCACCGTTCGTGGCGGTGGTAACAATGGTCAAGCTGGTGCGATTCGTCACGGTATCAGCCGTGCATTGGTCGAATACAACAGCGAATTAAAATCAGACCTGCGTAAAGCTGGCTTCATTACACGTGATGCCCGTGCAGTTGAACGTAAGAAAATTGGTTTACACAAAGCGCGTAAACGTCCACAATTCTCAAAACGTTAATCGAACAGATTATCCAATACGGCTTCGGTCGTATTACACAAAAAGGCTGTCCCATTGGGATGGCCTTTTTTGTTTGTGTCGCTATTATTCTTACTTATGAAAATGAGTACTACCAGCAGAAAGCCAATGATAAATCTAATCTAGAATTTTAGAGTTACACAGATACCCCTTATGGCTTTTTATATAACAAGCCCTTACCTTCAGGTTGGGTTTTAAATCGGCGGTGAACCCAGAGATATTGTGCAGGTGATTTTCGCACTTCCTGTTCTATCAAATCATTGATGCGTTGCGCATCCGCCAGATCATCCCCTGTTGGGTAATCACGTAGTGGTTCTCCTAAACTCAAGGTATAACTGCCATCCTTTTCACGTCGTGGCACAAAAGGTATCACTGCAGCACCACTCATTTTAACAATACGCGCTGTTGCAGGTACTGTTGCAGCCTGTACACCAAAAAATCGGGCAAACAGGCTCATTTTAGGGCCAAAATCCTGATCAGGTGCATACCAGACAACCTTATTTTTTCTTAGTGCTCTCACCATTGAACGTGGATCATCACGCAATACTATTCCCTCACTATGATGGGTTCTTGATTGCATCATTACCGCATTAAACAAAGGATTATTTAATTCTCGAAACATGACATAACAAGGCGTTTTTAACATGATCAACCGCCCGCCCAGTTCCATACTGGTAAAATGCCCTGTCAGCAGTATGACGCCTTTACCTTTGGCCAAAGCAGTATCAAGATGCTCCAAACCTTCGTATCGCACTCTTTTTTGTAAACTGGCATCACTCGCCCACCAGCTTAATGCAGTCTCAATCAGCATCATGCCCATAGTACGAAAATTATCTTTTAATAAGTCTTGTCGCTGTTGATCGGATAGTTCCGGAAAACACAGCTCCAGATTTCGACGGGCAATCTTTTTTCTGGCCGTCATAAATGGCATCATCAGCAAGGATAGTATCCTGCCGGCCCACAATTGCATTTTAGCCGGCAGGTAAATAGATAACCGCATCAGAAACAATCCTAGCCAACTAGGCCAGAAACGCGGATGTAAAAACTGCCGTTGAAAAATTTTCATAGATTCAGGAAAGGAGTCATTGATTAACAAATTGGTGCCTATGCTATCATTCCCGCTGGTTTACCGCTAAACAATCAGTGTAAAAAAGAGACTTATTTGAAAACACTTTATACCACCTTATTTATCCTCGGCCTGCCTTTTATACTCTTGCGCCTTATTTGGCGTGGAATACGCGCACCTGCTTACTGGCGACGTTGGTCAGAACGTTTTGGCGCAGGCCCAACACTGGATGACAAATCTCCAGTTATATGGATACATGCCGTTTCGGTAGGCGAAGCTGAGGCCACTCGCCCGCTGGTAAAATCATTACAAACAGAGTTTCCACACTATCAGCTACTGATCACCACCATGACACCGACAGGCAGTGAACGCGTAAAACTGCTCTATGGCGATTCAGTGACACATTGTTATTTACCTTACGACCTACCATTTGCTATCAACAAATTCCTTGATCGCGTCCATCCTCAATTCGGCATTGTGATGGAAACCGAAATTTGGCCCAATTTATTAGCTGTCTGCGAGCAACGTTCTGTTCCTCTCATACTGGCTAATGCGCGCATGTCTGAGCGTTCCGTAAAAGGCTATGCCCGCTTTCCAAAATTCACTAAAACCATTTTGAAAAGCTTTCGGGCAATTGCTGCTCAGGGTGAAGATGACAGAAAACGTTTTAAACAATTGGGGGCTGATGGCAATCATGTCCATGCCATTGGTAATTTGAAATACGAAGTAAGCCTGCCTGCCAGTTTAAAAGAACAGGCTGAAGCCATGCGCTCCATGTGGGATAGCAACCGTCCAGTATGGATTGCCGCCAGCACTCACGAAGGCGAAGAAGAAATTATCCTCAATGCGTCCCGTCAAATCCGCTCGGTGTTTCCAAACCTGTTGTTGATTATTGTTCCACGTCATCCCGAACGGTTTGATCGCGTCACTGCTCTGGCACAACGATCAGGCTTCAAAACATTGCGTCGCAGTGAAAATTTACCCTGCCCTTCGACAGTACAGGTATTGGTGGTCGATACCATGGGAGAACTTCCCCTGTTCTATGCCGCCAGTGACGTGGCTTTTATTGGTGGAAGTTTAGTGCCTCACGGCGGACATAATCTGTTGGAACCTGCCGTGTTAGGCCGTGCAATCGTCATCGGGCCCCACTTTTTTAACTTCAATGAAATCAGCAAACAGTTTCTTAAGGCAAAAGCCGCTAAAAAAGTAATCGACACCATCAGCCTAGCCGAAACGGTCATCGGTCTACTTCAAAACTCCGACCAACGTGCACAGATGGGTGAAGCCAGCCTGCAACTCATCGCCAAAAGTCAGGGTGCCAGCAAACGCCTTATTAACCTGATTCACTATTACATTACTCGCCATGTTTGATGATGAACACTGGATGTCACATGCACTGGAACTCGCCAGGCACGCCGAACAAAAAGGCGAAGTCCCTGTCGGTGCCGTCATTGTGCGTGATGGTTTATTAATGGGTGAAGGCTGGAATCAACCGATCAGTAGCCACGATCCGACTGCCCACGCCGAAATTCAGGCCCTGCGTGCCGCCAGTCAACATCTTGAGAATTACCGCCTGCCAGGCTCAACTCTTTATGTGACACTGGAACCCTGCATCATGTGTGCCGGTGCCATTGTTCACGCTCGTATCGAAAAAGTCATCTTTGCCTGTAAAGAACCTAAAACCGGTGCTGCCGGCAGTTGCTTTGATATCTTCAACAGCCCCCAGCTTAATCATCATGTCCACTGCGAACATGGTGTGCTTGCCGAACAAAGCAGTGATTTATTACGTGGTTTTTTTCGATCTCGACGTTAACACGATCACTCTATCTTTTTGTATTAACTTAAAAAAGAGACTATATTTACCTTGTACATTTATTAGATATACGCATCAGTAGTTAGCACGATTTATTCTCATCATTTAACGCTAGTCCCATTTATAAAATCGATGGGGTCAGGTTGAATTGATTTTTAAGGTACATTGCAATGAAAAGAGACAAGTCAGTGAATGTATTTGGAGAGGAATTAGTAATGTGCGGTGACAACCCCGTAACTGGTTTTTTTCGTGATGGTAAATGTAATACCTGTAGCGACGATGTCGGTTCACATACTGTCTGTATTGAAGCAACGAGAGAGTTTCTTGAATACTCCCGCTTTCGAGGCAATGATTTATCGACGCCTGTACCCGCATTTGGTTTTAAAGGATTGCGACCCGGCGATAGCTGGTGTTTATGTGCTTCACGTTGGTTAGAAGCCCATGAAAATAATATGGCTCCCAAAGTTCATCTCACCAGAACTCATATCAAAGCTTTGGACATTGTTCCACTTGAATTACTTAAGCAATATGCTGTAGATTTAAATTAAGATTAGCTTATATTGAATATATCGGAGATTAGTAACGATGAAATATATCCCTATCGCATTAGCTGGCACCTTACTGATTATGCTTACGGCCTGCTCTCCTGAAGTGGGTAGCGAACAATGGTGCACGGCAATGAAAGAAAAACCAAAAGGTGATTGGTCCGCCAATGAAGCGACTGATTTTACAAAACACTGTATTTTTTAATGTCGTTTTTCAATCAATGAAAGAGTTAGATTACGTCATATTGTGATTCATTTAATTTACATTAGCTCAGCAACAAGCTGGCCATCTGAAAACGATCTCCTCGAATTGTTGACACAGTCTCGCGCGAGAAATTTGAAACAAAATATTACCGGTTTGCTCATATATCACAACGCTACATTTATGCAGGTTTTAGAAGGTTCTGCAGAAGATGTGCATGATATTTATAACTCGATACTAAGAGACAGCAGAAATACTGGAAATGTCATTCTTGTCGAAGAGGAAATTAGCGAAAGAAACTTTCCCGACTGGAGCATGGGGTTCAAAAATTTAGAAACATGCTCACCTGAAGATATCCCTGGCTTTAATGATCTATTTAATGGAAAACTCGATAAAGAAACAGCAAACATCAACAAAGAAAAATCAGTGCGTTTAATAATGAGTTTTGCATCAAAAGCTCAAGAAGATCTAATATAAATCTACAATCTGGCTACATTATCTCGCTAGCAATATTTCTAGATATATCTAGCCAATAAGCCTTTTTCTGGCACTTTACCAACATACGGTACTTTCACCTGATGACCACTGCCCGGTGCAACTTCAATCGCTTCACCCTCTTTATCCAGCAATTTTTCCAGTGTTAATTCTACATTGCCTTCTGGCAACACTAATTCCAGTTTATCTCCGATAGAAAACTTATTTTTCACATCAATATTGAGACTTTGATTTTGCGCATCATAGCCAGTAATTTCACCCACATATTGTTGACGATCACTGCTTGAATAACCCTGAATATAATTTTGCTGTTCCTGAGTCGGATGGCGTTGATAAAAACCATCGGTATAACCACGGTTTGCCAGATTATCCAGTTTTCCGATTAGGGTCGGGTCAAATTTTCTACCTGCTAAGGCATCATCTATAGCGCGACGATAAATCTGGGCTGTTCTGGCAACGTAATAAACGGATTTAGTCCGGCCTTCTATTTTTAACGAATCAACGCCAATTTTAGTTAAACGCTCAATATGTTGGATCGCACGTAGATCTTTAGAGTTCATGATGTAAGTGCCGTGCTCATCTTCAAAGATAGGCATCAATTCACCCGGGCGATTACCCTCTTCAATCAAATAGACATCATCTGCCAGTGGATGGCGTTCCTGACTGCCACAATCAGAAAATGCATTTTGGTTGTTCATTGCATCAAAGGCTTTGAATTCAATCTTCTTGGGTGAATCATCGTTGCCATCACTGGCATGGGTTTTATAGTCCCAACGACATGAGTTGGTGCAGGAACCTTGATTTGGATCGCGATGATTAAAATAGCCTGACAATAAACAACGGCCGGAATAAGCAATGCATAAAGCGCCGTGAACAAATACTTCCAGTTCCATGTCGGGACACAGTTGGCGAATTTCTTCTATTTCATCAAGTGACAGTTCACGCGATAAAATCACCCTGCTCACACCGACTGATTGCCAAAATTTCACCGCCTGATAGTTCACGGTATTCGCCTGCACTGATAGATGAACAGGCATTTCAGGCCATCGCTCACGCACCATCATGATTAAACCAGGATCCGCCATAATCAAGGCATCTGGTTTCATCTCGATGACCGGTTCCATATCGGCCATATAGGTTTTGATTTTGGCATTGTGCGGCATTAGATTACTGGCAACAAAAAACTGTTTCCCCAGAGCATGTGCTTCTTCAATACCTTGCGCCAGGACAGGCAGTTTATGGAAGTCATTATTGCGTACACGCAGGCTGTATCTAGGTTGGCCAGCATAGACCGCATCGGCACCATAGGCATAGGCATAACGCATATGCTGCAAACTACCGGCCGGCAAAAGTAACTCTGGCGCATTCATAACAACAAGTTCCAACTTAAAAAGGGGACAGATTATAATCTATTTAGAAAAAAAACCAATAAAAACAATACTATTAGTTAAATATAAAACATATCTTAGTGCAAAAATATCAATTTGAAGAGATAATCACTGTCCGAGAACATGCCGGAGTAATTCTTGAAATTTATTAGCTTGTTACTCATTTCATTAAGCTTTCTTATCGCATGTGGTGATGCACAACCACATCTGGAAAAAATTCGTGAACGTGGTGAATTGCTTGTTATCAGCCGCTATGGTCCCACGACCTATTATGTAAAAGGAGACACGCTAGCTGGCTTTGAATATGAGCTTGCCCAGCGGTTTGCCGACTTTCTCAATGTTCGCCTTAAAATCATTACACCTGATAATTTAGGCGATATATTGGACTTTATCGCCCAAGGGAAAGCTGACATTGCAGCAGCTGGATTAACGATTACTCCAGAACGAAAAGATCTCATTCGTTTTGGACCTGTCTATCAGGAAGTGACACAACAATTAATCTATCGTCAGGGGATCAAAAGGCCTAAAAGTCTCACCAAGTTGGCAGATGGAAATTTGGAAGTCGTTGCCCACAGTAGTCACGTAGAACAATTAAACTCACATAAAGAGGATATTCCCGATCTCAACTGGACTGAGAATCATGATCTTGATAGCAGTGGTTTATTAGAATTAGTGCAATTGGAATTGATCGACTACACCATTTCCGATTCAAACGAGATGGCTGCAAACCGAACTTTATTTCCTGAACTTCGGGTCGCCTTTGATATTTCAGAGCCACAACCTTTAGCTTGGGCTATGCCTTTATCGGAAGATGGCACACTTTATAAAGAAATGGCGACTTTTTTTGAGCTGATGGAAGAATCAGGCGATCTTGACCGGCTAATAGAAAAATACTACGGCCATATTCGTCGTTTTGACTATTTTGATACCCGCGCCATTCATCGCCGTATTTTGACTCATTTGCCACAATATCAGTCTTTATTTGAGAAAGCTGCTGAGAAAACAGGTTTTGACTGGCGACTGCTTGCTGCCATCTCCTATCAAGAATCACACTGGGATCCACAAGCTGTATCCAGTACCGGGGTTAAAGGCTTAATGATGCTGACTCAGTCTACAGCCAAACAAATGAAGATTGTCGATCGTGAAGATCCTGAACAAAGTATTCAGGCAGGCGCTGCTTATTTAGCCTCAATACATGAGCGCCTTCCTGAAGATATTGCTGAACCGGATAAAACCTGGTTGGCACTCGCTTCCTATAATATAGGTCTCGGTCATTTAGAAGACGCACGCGTGCTCACTGAACAAAATGGCGGAAACCCTGATCTTTGGTCAGATGTCCGAAAATACCTGCCTTTATTATCAAAAAGAAAATGGTACTCTCAAACTCGTCATGGCTATGCCCGCGGAGGTGAACCCGTACGTTATATCGAAAATATCCGCCGTTATTATGATATTTTGCTACACAATCAACCCAACAAAAGTTATATTGAACCAGATAAATCAAAAGAGACTGACGATCAATCGCCACCTGCTGCATTATAAGATATGACAGGATTTAATTATGGAAAATAACGAGTTAGAACAACAGCTCGAAGAGTGGAAGCAAAAATATTATCAATCCATCAATGACCTTGAAAAACAGCAAACATATGATGAGGTGCTACAACGCAGTATAGGGCGGTTAGCACTTGCTGCTCAGGGCATGGATGCGAGCCTTGATAAACAGCTGTCGTCTCTTCGAAAAGCGCTCCGCAGCAAAAAAGACCAACATGAAATTCAGGACATCCTTGAACTCATGGAAAAGGCCATCAGTAGAATGGAGCAAGGGAAATCAAAGGATGAAAATGCAACTACTGGCGAAGTACTGGCAGACTTATTAAATTCATTAAAACTACCCAAGCCATTTAAAAATCAGGCGAAAACACTTTCGCAACAACTGAAATCGGCTTCTAGAGAAGAGGTCGCCCCCCTCATTCCTGAACTCTTGTCGTTACTTGAGAACTCTTTATCCCAAACCGCTACAAAATCATCACGCGGCTTCGGCTTTAGTTTATTTGGCAGAGGAAAGTCTTCTGATAAAGACGAAGAAAAGAGCCAAAAACAAGACGATACAGATACATCTGCTAACGAAATACCTGCCCATCATGTGTTGATGCAATTACTGGAACGGTTATCGTTACCCGATGATTTAAGCAAAAAAGCAACGAAGATTCGTCTCCTGATAGAAACCGGTATTGATGCCCAGCAACTGCCTCAAATTATCAATGACATTGCTGAAATTGTCAGCACACTTGGTTCTCAGGTTGTGGCAGAAAAACAGGATTATGAGGAATTTTTAAAGTCACTGTCATCTAAATTACAAGAACTCGATCAACATATTAGAGAAACCAGTGAGTACGATATCAAAGCGTTCGAAGAACGAACTGCTATCGGTAATGAAGTCGAAAATGAAGTAAGAGACATTCGTAATCAAGTTGAAAAGGCTGAAGATCTTGACCAGTTAAAATCAACTGTTAGTGAACACATGGACTCTCTTAACCAGCACTTTGAACGGTATCAAAAATCAGATCATGATCGTTTTGAACAGTCGCAAAAGCAGATACAAGCACTGAATATTCGCATAAAGTCAATGGAGCAGGAAAGTAACAAACTACGTGAAGCTGCTCAATTAGAACGAGATAAGGCGCTCAAGGATGCGCTTACTGGCATCTGGAACCGGCAAGCACTTAATGAGGCACTTGAAAAAGAATTCACGCGTTGGAAACGATATAAACACCCTCTCAGTATCATCGTATGGGATGTCGACTTTTTCAAACGCGTTAATGACAGTTATGGTCACGCTGCTGGTGATAAAGTATTGAAAACTATTGCTGGAATCTTTCAGAACGCAACGCGCGATGTTGATTTTATTGCTCGCTTTGGCGGCGAAGAATTTGTAGGAATACTACCCGAAACAGACCTGAAAGATTCGCTAAATTTGGCCAATAAAGTTCGGGAAAAAATTGAAAAATTTAAATTTCGCTATGAAGATACTCCCGTAGAGATAACGGCTTCTGCTGGTTTAGCAACATTTGAAGAAAATGACACGATCGATGATGTTTTCAAGCGTGCTGATAAAGCACTGTATAAAGCGAAGGAAAGAGGCCGAAACCGCTGTCTGACTGACAAAGATTAAAAGGTTATCGGGTTAGAACATTGCCCTAACCCGATAACTGTAACGCTAATTACTAGATTCGTTCTGAATCAAAAAATCGACTACATTCAGCATTTCTTCCATGCCGCCA
>Ga0224501_10004997_pt1 | contig 10455 bp, 12 predicted proteins | sample SF_Oct11_sed_USG_4_FD_169105 | JGI IMG/M metagenome (GOLD analysis project Ga0224501, IMG submission 169105) | Sediment microbial communities from San Francisco Bay, California, United States - SF_Oct11_sed_USGS_8_1 | ecosystem: Environmental > Aquatic > Marine > Sediment | place: USA...
GCATCATGTAATAATCGAATCTTAGCGGAGTTTTCTTTCCATTTTGCATTTTATAATAGCGCAGGGCACAGAAGAAATCCATGACTTGGAGGGGTTTTTTCTGTATAACTTTTAGCATTTTATTTGTTTCTTCAGTGTTTAAATAGTTGAAGTTGTTGGCTTCGGCTATTCCGAATTCCAAAATTACCGTGCATTGGGGCACGGACGGGTTGGCGATTTCTTCTAAATTGAAGTTTTCGTTATTTATTTTTTGGAACGTTTGTATTAGTGCTTGTTGTAATCTCTTGTTTGAAATTGAAGTGGCAAAAGATGCTGTTTTGTGAACGGTTTTCGGAAAATTCTCGTATAATCCAAGCATTATAGGGGTTCCGCCTAGACTTTTTTGATTTTTTTTATTTTTTCGAGGTTTTCCAGCAGTCCTGAAAGCGCTGTGCCTAGTTTTTGTAGTTCTTCGATGCTTTCTTCGTGTTGCATTTTGTTTTGTATTTCTTGAACTTTCGTTAGGAGTATTGCCTCAAGCGTGTCCAAAACCATGTGGCTTGTTATTTTTGTTGGTTCTTCCCCTTCCTTTACTATTATGACTTTTTTTTCGCATTTTGCGCACCAGAGGTCACCACTTTTTAACTTGAAAAGTGGGGAGGAACATGCAGGGCAAGCTAGGTCGGTTAATGTTGAGCCTTGTCGCAGCTGGTCGACCATTCGTTTAATGTGTTTTTCTTCAGCTTTTTCTTGTGGCAAGTTTTAAAACCTCAAAGTAAAATAGTATAAAGCCTATAATAACTTGATTATAATGCAGTTATGCGGGGTGGCAAATGTGGTTAGAAAGAAGAAGATGGAGGAGTATGAGGAGAAGATAAAGCAGGCACTTGTTGTGCTTGGCGGGGTTTCTGAAGACAATACGACGCCTAGGAATATTAGGAGAGCGGCGAAGGATTCTATGGAGGCTTTGCAGTCGGGTGAGTTTACGCCTGCTGTTAGGGCTTCGAATGTTATTTCGATTTTGGATGAGATTTTGCAGGATCCGAATATGCCGCCTTATACGCGGGTGAAGTTGTGGAATGTGATGAGCCTCATCGAAGCAATAAAAGACTAAGTACACCAATAGAAGACTGTTTCTTGTTTTTGCTTGCGTTTTCTGAAGAGTTTGGCTCTATCTATGTCGGTTACGTGTTCAAAGCCAACCTCAAGCAGCATTTAGGCTTCTTTTAGACTGTGAGCGACTATTACGTGGAATTCTCCGTCTACGTTTTGGGATGGCGACTTTTCGATGTTGATGTAAATCGCGGTTGGTTTTCTGCCTGTAGTATAGTGGTGACTATTGCCGTTTGTTTAGTGACGCAAAAATGTTGAATGGCGCCGAAACAACATTTACCGTCTCTAAAAATGGTGCCAAAAGATGTTTGACGGATACTTATGGATTGTTGAGAAGGTGCGTGGGTTTGGGTGAGGAAGCGGTTGGGATAAAGAGATACGAAGAACCGAATAGCAGAACAAATCAAAAGAGTTAACGTAAACTTACGTTGACAATACGTAAAGAAACAGCCAAAATTGACAACTCCACCCAGCATCAATAGAAACGGGAGACTGCAAAAAGAAAAAAGGGGAGTCTGCGGTAGACATCACCACTTCAGTTTGTTAGAAGCGATAAAAGATTGGTAGATTAGTGGTTTTGTGTGTGTGCAAAGCCGCTAGACCCCTCTATCAGAATCCAAATATGGCATAGAGATTGCTATGTTAGAATGTGTGTATGCTTTTCTAATGATTTTTTGCCATGTACGCCGTAAAATAGCTTCATACATGGCGCTGTAGGTTATTATGGGGGTCAAAACAGAAACTGCGTCTAAACTCGATAGATCCATTCAGACGAAGGCATCGGGAAGGGATTTCAGCACCAACTTACCAGTAAAAGGACGCTCTATTTATACTTGGCAAGTGTTCAAACCTTTCAAAGACTACTATCAAACCCTCTTTGAGACAAGACAGAGACTACTGAGATCTTGATTGCAGCATAGATTCAGCGACTCTTAGATCTTCTAAAGTGTTGACGTTCACTGCAACTTTTTCATCATCAATAAACAAAATTTCCTCTTCCAATTCGTTCTCTTCAATTTTTTCTCCATCAATCACATTTATGCCAGCTGGAACAACGTTTTTACCTTTGATTTTAAACACATAATCCGCGCTTAACCCTAGCTTATTATAAATTTCTAATGAGACCATGACTGTAAACGCGGGTTTGCCACAATGCTCGTAGTATGTTATGACTTTGTCGATAAATTCGCTTGTGATTAGTGGAAGGTCTGCACAGATCGTTAAAACTGCCCTCAGTCTTAGTTTTTTAATAGCGTATTTCGCGTCTAAGCAGAAACCTTTTCCAGGAGTTTGCAAGACCTTTAGAGAGTGTTTTCTTGCAAATGCAGCTGTTTGGGGGGTATGTTTACTCACGACCACAAGTATCTCGTTTACTTTCTTGGCGCCTTCTAAGGCGTTTAAGACACACACAATCATGGGTCTGCCGCCGACTTTTAGCAAGGGCTTTTCCCCTTCAGTCTTCAACCGTGTGCCTTCGCCTCCTGCCATCAATAGAGCAGTTACACCCATCTAACCACCACTAAAATAGCTATGAGAGAACCTAATCGAGCAAGCTCATTCCCAGCTCCAAAAACATCACCAGTCAAGCCTCTGAAATGCCTATTTGAAATCCCTACTATAACTAAAGCAGCAACTAAACCCGCAATTATGGCCGAAAAACCTACAACGCTTAGAAGGGATAGCGCTATACTAAATGCGATGAAGAGAGCAGCTATTAGGCGGATGTTTTGATACTGGTCATGCATAGCGTTAACAAAATATGTGTTCATTCCCTTGTGTGCGGATCTTCCTACCCAAGCCATAAGCACCATAGCAAGTTTAGCCGAAGCTTCGCACACAATCAAGCTTCGAATAACGAGATTCTGGTTAAGTTGCGCAATACAGGAGGCTGTTGCCAAGATTACTACTAAACCAAGCGTCAGGCCACCAGTGCCTGTCTGCTGGTCGTGCATGATCTCAATCTTCTTCTCTGGCGCTCCTTGATACATTATGCCATCGCCAAAGTCGAGTAAACCGTCAGTGTGGTGAAGCCCAGTGATTAGTAAAACGAAGCCAAGAGTCAAGATTCCCACGATTGAAGCATCAAGAATGTTCAGAAGCAGCCAAGCGAATATGCCTGCTAACAATCCGATAAACGCGCCTACTAAGGGGAATAGGTACATGTAGTTAGCTGCGTCAGCTAAGCAATCTTGGTTCATCCCCACTGGGATTATGGTGAGAAAAGCCATCAGGTTCTTTATTTCCTTAAGCATGGCACTCCATCACTTTGATGCTACTAATCGCTCATAATTTCTCTCAATTTCCAAAAGTAGGATATGTTTTGTTATTGAACCTTCCGACTTCGCCATCGCAACTATAGTTGCCCCTCCAGCACCGACTCCTTCTTTAACAACACCCATCTCGTATGCCCTTAAGCCCTCAAATCTCGATTGGCTGAAGTCGAGATCAGCGGCCAGTATCGGGGTGTCTGCAATTTGAGCGACTATTCCTTTCAGATCAGCCGTTTTGTCGGTTACAATCCACCGAGTGGTTCCGATGGCTACATTATTCAAAACATTTGGGTTTAATGCTTTAACAACGGCTAACACAGCGCCCATCTGGGTTCCGCCAGCCATCAAAACAGGCACCTTAGCCCCAGCTCCAAGGACTAGTCCCGCAAATGCTGACATCATAGGGTCTCCAACACAAGAAATCGCTTTCAGCGAATCATTCGCCAAATCACCAAACTTGATCCCTGAAACCTTCAGCCCTTCTTCAACTGTTTTTATCTTAAGCTCATGAGGGTTACTTGGCATGCTGCTACTGATTTTTCCTCGAGCGTCCACGCCCATAGCCAATAGAACACCTAAAGCAGTTGTTGTGCCACCAGGAATGCTTTCACCAACCACAAGGTAATCAGCCGTTTTAGACAGGTGTTCTCCAACAACCTTCGCTCTCGCCAAGATTTCTTCAACATTTTCTACAGCTTTACCTGTTCTTATGTCCCTTCCTGGTTTTCCACCTAAATCTAAAAACGGAACGTGCGGATTTACCGTAAGTCCGCCACTGACCACAAGAATGGGTATGTCCGCCAACCTTAATGCCGACATGGCAATTAGTGCTGGGGTTGGTATCCCCTCTGGCGTCACTGGTACGCCTGGTATGCATCTGCATTTTCCAAGTAGAAGAAGCTCAACATCAGCAGGCGGCGTGTAATCAGTTAGCTCCGGATACTTTCCTGCTGCTGATATACCCGGAATCTTTGCTGTCTCTGTCACTCCAACTGCGCAGATGAATAAGGGCTTTTTGTTTTTTATGCGATTTAAAAAGGCTTTACCTCCATTTTCATTGCAAGCCAAAATTACGCCGTGCATTCTCTCACTTCTCCGCGACCTTAAAATCCTTAATATCCAAGAACCAATAGCCTCCCATAGATTTCCTCCTAAAATCTAGTATTTCCAAGCGTTTCTTGAAAATTGGACCATCATAAACGAAAGTGTGGTACTCACCTAGCTCTCCACATAAGTTAATATTAGCCTGTTTTCTAAGCTTTAGCATATCGTTTATGAAAGCATCATCAACTTTGCGTCCTAACCATTTTTTACTAAAAAAATCAGCCTTTGCCATGACTACTAGTGCCTCGAAGCCTTCATCTACAAAGTCTCTTAAAAGTTGTTCCGGGTCGCTGTTCCAAAGCGGTTTCACTGGTTTAATACCCACTTCGCTACAGACTCGACCAATCCAACCCTCGTGCCCCGCAATATTAGAGATATCGCCGAAGACTGCTCCCTGAATACTACTTTGTTTTAATTCGTGCATTACCTCCTTGAAACCTTGCTCGTACGTTTCCCAAGTAACCTCTTTTTGGACTATAGGAATCCCAATGACTTCAGATTGTGCCAAGATAAGCTTGGAGTCCAATCCATGCGACATACATCTTCCATCTTTCGAGACAAAATTCACAAGACAACAAACGTCAAATCCTTCAGAAATCGCTTTATAGCAGGCAAAACAGCTTTCTTTTCCACCACTCCACGACACAACAACTCGGGACATGACAATCACTCAATGATTAAATCGGATAAGCTCCGCAAGTTCGGCAGTAAGTGGATCCCTTGGCTACATCGGAGTTACACTTGGGACACAATTTGCCGTTTGGATTGGTGGGACGTGGAATACCTACGGCTGATTTGTAAACTTCGTAGTAGAACAATTGCTCCTTATTCCGAATGATCACTTTGTCCTCATCAAAGTATTTACATTTTTTATCCTTGAACTCCTCATCAGAAATGTTCTTGTTGAAGAATTCTGGAAGCGTTGAGGTCCCTGAGCCATACTCAATGGGGGTTTTAACTCTCCACACAATTTCCTCAGGTAAGACGCTTTCGAAAGCCTTGCGAACAATCCATTTGCCCCATTTCATCCCCTTTTCTTCACGAACCTTATAGCTTGAATCAATTTTCATAGCGAAGGACTTGAAATCGGGATCAAGGTATGGAAGCTTTACTTCTATCCCCAGAGCCTTCGCCAACTTGATGGATGAGAACTGCATGACATCCCATAGTTTCTGCAATTCCAAGTTCAGTTGTTCTTTTTCTAGGTCAAAAAGAAAGCTGTATCCGGCGAATAACTCATCGCATCCATCACCAGTCATAACAGTGCTTGCTCCATGCTCCTTCGCCACTTTCAAGCCAAAGTAAACCGCTATGCTATTGCGTATCTCCATAGGGTCAAAAGACCTCATCGTTTTCACGACCATACGAACAGCATCATACAATTCGTCGTTTTTGAAGTAGTAAACAACATGCTCTAGCTTCAAGATACTAGCCATCAATGTTGCGTATTGAACGTCAGGTGCTGGAGCCCCTTCAAGGGCTATAGTAAATACCTTAGGTGATGTGAGTTTCGACGCAATCGCCGCCAAGATGCTTGTATCTAACCCGCCAGAAAGCAGAATACCCTCAGTTAAATTTTTTTTCACTGCTTCCTGAGACAAAAGCCGAAGCTTGAAACAAATTTCGTCAACGGAGTTGTTCAAGATTGAACTGCCTTCTCTTCTACGAGGGCTTTTGGCATTACCATTTCTCGCAATGCTTTGATGATTGTCGGTGCGATCGCCATGAATAGAACAACGTTATTGATTAGGGCTGTAACAGTTGATTTTATGCCGCTAACAAGCACCGTTCCAAGTACAGCTACAAACGCTGTTTCAGGCATGTAGAACGCCCACATGTACCATGCAAACCATATGTTTTGTAGCAATTCACTTATCATCGTCAAAGCAACTGCCGCTGCGCCTAGGAACATGATGCTCGGATTAGCCTTGAAGCGACGAAGCAGACCCCCAAGTAAGCCAAGCACACCAATGATTACAGCAATAAAAGGAGTCCAAAGACCAGCAAATGTAAACATGTCAGAAACGATAATTATCAACAGACCAGTGATGAAGCCTTGTGCGGGCCCAAACACGAAACCAGAAACAAAGGTCAAAGTTTCAGCAAGCCCAATCTTCACGAGAACCCCATAAATCGAAACAGTCAGAGCAAGCGCAACCCAGTTCATCCCAATCCTTACAGCCGCTGCCGTAGCAACCAACAACGATATAGCCGCAAGCTGCCGTACAGGAATCTTCATTTAAGGTGCCGCCCGATGTCATTGGATGGATTATCCAGCCAACCTTTATAAGCCTTCGCCTCCTAAAACAAACAAGGTATAAACATGGCAGAAAAGAAATCGGAAAGTTGCGATTTACCTTTACTGAGATATCTTGAAGAAAAAGGGATTACACTACACGATTTGATATGTACCACTTTGGAGCTGTATGTGCCTCATCCAGGCGTAGAGACGAAAGAGAAAGCTATTGAATTGCTTAGGGAAGAGTTCTTTGAAGCTCTATCAGATGTAAACGTTTCTTGCTTGGAGATAGCGTGTTTCCGCGCGGAAGACGACGCTAAATCCGGCTTAATCCCCGGACTGACAAAAGAAAGGTTTATGGGACGCCCAGGGCTAGTGGCTGATGAACTTCTAGGGATGGCCATAGCTGACTATATAGCTGGAGCAAAAGGGATTTTCGAGTTTATCCGATTTGACCAGGCTAAACCAGGTATATTAAAGAAGCTGGGACCAATTACAAACGATGCAATCGGAGGACTAATTGCAGGCGCCTCATCAAACATGTACACCAAAGCCACAAGCAAAACCTCCAAGCAACGATAGTAATAATTTCTATGTAGACTCAGAACCCTAGGAATTGAAAGAGCGACACGCTAACAAAAAGGCTGTTTAAGGTGCTATGTAGGCGTCTCTTTCCTCCTTAGGCATCCTTCAACTCATCTTGTTTATTTTATGTAATTAATTACGTCTTTTCTTCTTTGTTTCGCTACAGGATTTTCATCTTTGTATCCAAGTGCTACTGTGCAAATATTATTGTACCCATCTGGAACTCCTAATCCCCTTCTTAACTTTTTACCTTTTTCAGATGCGAACAGGAATTCGGAGGATGTCATAATGTGTGAACCTATGTTTAGGGATTCTGCTACTACTAGAATATTTTGTGCTGCTGCTGCACAATCAATTTGAACGAAACGAGCCCTTTCATCTGCAGTAATCAAGATAACTGTAGGAGCATTGCCAAAGATACGAATATTAGGATCGCTTGCCATTTTCGCTAAAAAATCAACACCTGAATTCATCATATTTTCTTTTAGTATTCTTTCAATTCTCTCAAGTACATCTTTATTTTGTATCACAGTGAAATGCCATTTTTGCTGATTCCCAGCATTGGGCGCAAGCAGAGCACAGTCTAATATTTCCTGTAACTCAGAATCAGTTATTTGTTCTTTCTTGAATTTTCTGATGCTTCTTCTGTTTTTAATGACCTTTATAGTCTCATTCATGGGGTAATTCTCCCTTCTTTACGGAGAAACATGGCACAGACAGTTGATATATGCGTTTCCATCCGTTTTCCCTCAACAAAATATGTTACCCAAAAGAAATTCATCGTCGTCCGAGGAAGGGATTTCAGCACCAATTTACTAGTAAAATGTGCTTACTATACACAACAGGGGTAGTTTTATATTAGCGTAAGAAGAATCTAAATTTCTGGTTTAGGGGTATATTGAATGAAGGTATTTCATTATCAGAATGTGGAAGCAAAGAGTGCAGACGAAGGAGCCTCAAAACTAAAAGTGCGATGGCTCATCACAAAGGAGATGGGCGCTCCAAACTTTGCAATGAGACTTTTTGAAATGGAACCAAAAGGACACAGTCCATTTCACAGCCACCCATGGGAACACGAAGTCTTCATCTTAGAAGGCGAAGGACTTGTGGTTAGCGAAGAAGGAGAAAGAAAGATTAGCGCTGGCAACGTCATTTTCATTTCCCTCAACGAAAAGCATCAACTCAAAAATAACGGCAAAAAGACCTTGAAGTTTCTCTGCCTCGTACCCCACGTACAAAAGTAATAGTCTTCTAAGGCATAGACCGCTTTTCGACATTAGCTTGCTCGCTAAAAATATATGCTAGTTGTCACATCTAGTTTTGGGTTTCAGGAGAATACGCCCTTTGAAGTATGATGTAATAATCGTCGGCGCAGGCCCAGCAGGAATATTCTCAGCCATCGAACTAACAGAAAAAAACAAACTAAACATCCTCATGCTGGACAGAGGACCAGACATAAACCAACGCAAATGCCCAGCAAGCCGCGGACTCGAATGCGTCCACTGCGAACCATGTTTCCTCTTGTCCGGATGGGGAGGAGCAGGAGCATTCAGCGACGGAAAACTCACACTATCCACCGAAGTGGGCGGATGGCTTGACCAATATGTATCTTCCAAAGAACTTGGCGAACTCGTAAACCACGTAGATGAAATTTACTTAAAATTCGGAGCAACAGAACACGTTTACGGAACCGACATTGAAAAAATAGAAGAAATTGAGCGAAAAGCATCTCTGGCAGGCTTAAAACTCATTCGCCAAAAAATCCGCCACATGGGCACGGAAAGATGTGCTCAAACGCTTAGAAAAATGCGCCAAGAACTAAACAACAAAGTCGAATTTAAACCCAAAACAGAAGTAAAAGGACTAATAGTGAAAAACGGCACCGTTGAAGGCGTTGAAACCGTAAGCGGCGAAAAATTCTTGGGGAAATACGTGATTGTTGCACCTGGCAGAAGCGGAGCCGAATGGCTCCAATCAGAAGCCCAAGCCCTAAGTTTAAAAACACTCAACAACCCAGTTGATGTTGGATTAAGAGTCGAAGTTTTGGCTTCAGTTATGGAAGAATTAACCAGCGTCCTTTATGAGCCAAAATTCATCTACTATTCAAAATCCTTTGACGATCAAATGCGCACCTTCTGCGTCGCACCCTACGGCGAGGTAATAACTGAATCCTACAATGGAGTCCTAACCGTAAACGGCGAAAGCTACGCAGAGAGAAAAACAGAAAACACAAACTTCGCCATTCTAGTTAGCACCTCATTCACCGAACCATTCAAAGAACCAATAGCCTACGGAAAATATCTCGCTAGGCTTTCAAACCTTCTCAGCGGAGGCGTAATGATACAACGTTTAGGCGATTTGGAATCTGGAAGAAGATCAACACATGAGAGAATAGCCAGAAGCGTAGTGTCTCCAACATTGAAAAACGCCACACCAGGCGACTTAAGCTTCGTCTTGCCATACCGCTATCTAGCTGACATAAGAGAAATGCTTCACGCCCTAGACAAAATCTCTCCAGGAATCCATTCAAGAGACACGCTTCTCTATGGCATTGAAGTAAAATTCTACTCCTCAAGACTACAATTAAGCAACTGCCTAGAAACCAAAATCCACAACTTATTCACTAACGGTGACGGAGGAGGCGTAACAAGAGGCCTAGTCCAAGCATCAGCCTCAGGCGTTATTGTAGCCAGAGAAATAATAAAACGAGAAAAACCCAAGGCGTAAAACAAATGTCCATAGTTGAAGAAATAAGTTGCTCCCATTGCGGCGCACCAATATCATTCGAACCAGGCGAAATAATAGCGACTTGTAAATACTGTGGCTACACCGTTGTGATAGAAACCGGAAGAGCCTTCACTTTCGAACACTCCATGCTACTAAACAAGTATGACCCAACACAAATAGAAGAGTCTATTAAAAACTGGATGCGTGCGGGCTTTTTGAAGCCTTCAGATCTCGCTAGGAAATCAAAAATAATGGAGAAAAACTTGATTTACTTGCCTTTCTGGGTAGTATCCGTAGAAGTCACAAGCAACTATAAGGGGATATTTGAGCGTATAACACCATCTGTTGTCAAAGAAGGAAAAATCGAGAAGGAATACGATTGGCTTGTTCTGGCAAGGAAGGCGGCAGAATTTCCAACAAGGGAATATAATGTGCCAT